>JAABUI010000035.1_pt1 | contig 241368 bp, 257 predicted proteins | sample 5559111 | NCBI WGS metagenome assembly JAABUI01 (sample SAMN10711870, study PRJNA513365) | rock metagenome | isolation source: Antarctica rocks | place: Antarctica: Victoria Land, Buttleship Promontory | reverse complement strand
TGAGATTGACTTGTTAAATAAAACTTCAGAGTTATTAATTCAAGATCAATCTAGGATTGATTATGTATTAGTTGTTGATGGTTGAATAGGAAAGAGTTCAACCGACCATGAAATTTATGAAATGGCTTGGGCAGGTGGCGAGAAGCCTAGCGCAAAGTGTTAGCGTTGGTCGGCTGAACTTTAGCGTTGGTCGGCCGACCTGTATCCTCTTATAGACGTGCTCAATGAATGGGGGTAATAACTTTTTCAAGGTTGGCTCCGTAGGTAGTCAAAGCGGCTAATTCGCTCTACTGTATATATATGCTCGAATACATACGCGCGGAAATTTTACTCTGTACCCAAAGCCTCAGTTTTGCTCCAACGCCCAAAGAACCAGTTTGCTTCGACACGTAAACATCATACATGCTTCCCCTATCTTGTTAATAGTATGTGTTTGCCATCGAGTTCCCTCGTTCAAAACCCCGACCCGTTGCGCGCGGGTGTAGTCCAGTCATATTTATCGCAATCCGTACCTAATAGACAGCTGCAAGACGTGCACGATGTGCGATCGTTCAGCCGTGCCAAGATTCGCTGCACGATGGCTTGGCCCGTGGCGCTGTCGGGATTGTACGCCTGCTGCCACGGCGTCTCCCAATGCTCGGACGAATAGTATGGGAGGATCCGGCCAACATGACCGAGGTCCAGCCGCTCAAAACTTTGCCGACCCGATCCCGCCCCAACTTCGATCCTGGTCAGCTGCCTGATGACGGTGTCGTCCTCGTCGAATGTGCCGTCGTCCCTCCAGGTTGGGTAGGCGAGATTGATAAGATAGGGTCGGTCCATGTAGATACCGGTCGCCTTCAGGACTTTGGCGAAGCTGATCAGGGACTTTCCAGTTCGCGCGTGGTCCACAAGGACTACGCGATTGAACCGCTTGGCCGAGAAGGCCGGCCGGAGGATGCTGGCTGTGAAAGCGTCAAGCTGAGCTTGGGTAGGCGTTTTGCCCTCGTCGTAGGGTCTACCACTGTAGGGGATGAGCTGCGCGTTGCGGCTGTCCTTTGCGTTAAAGGCGTAGAAGAAGTAGCTATGTCACGGTTAGATCCTGGATGTGCGGAACAGGCAATTCCTACTGACCTCGCGGTATTTCCTAGAAACAAGACAAGGTCTCTCCGCTTCGACCATCGCAGAATCTCCCTCTTGGTACTGAAGATGATGTTAAGATCCCCATCATCGAAGCTCTCTCCGGACTGCTGCTCCGACGGAAGCCCCTTTGATGAGAAGACTCTCATGGTGAAGTGGGCACCCTGAGTGTCCGCAATGGTAGCAGTGAACTCATTATCCCTGTCCCAGCGCGTGGCGAGGTCCATAATGACCCCCGATATGGCTGTGAGGAGGGCAGCATTGATGGGCGGGTCCTCGCGATCCGGCACGGTCCGTCGGAGCTCAAGCTTGAGATTGTATTTAGTACTTGGCCAGAAGTCGAATTGGGGCAGATTCCAATTATCCTGATCCACCGCCAGACCCTCCACGAAACGGGCCAACTCCGGGGCCATGCCGTGGTACTCAACATTGATAGCGTGTCTACCGATTTGTCGACCGATATAGAGAGACAAGGTCAGATCCGTGCCGGGAAGCGCGTGGACTTCAGATGGTTCGACGCGACGTTGCAGCGGTGGTGCCGACTTGAAGCTGGACAGGGACGATGTGGAGTCGTCACCGCTACAGGTTGTAGTCAAGGTCAGAGTGACCAGCAAGCATGCCAGGAAATGCATCCAAGTTCGACCCATAACGTCTAGGTAACAATATGAAGATGGAAGACAAATTGTCGGCAGTGCTTGCATTCATTCACATCGAAGGTATGTTATATAGGCTGGGTAATAGGCATAGAAACCCTGCGGGATAGAACTATTGTCATGATTAGAGAATCATAGTAAAAATCAATATTGTTTGACAGGATAATAGAGAGACAGCCATGTTTCACACTGCGCATCCCCAGAGTAACAAATTCATTGACGGGCGGCGAAGCTGCCGCTCTCTATCATGAGATTCCGTCAACCGTATTCGCTGGCCCACACGATCAGTGCGCGTGACCGATCAAGGAGCATGGTGTCGATCCTGTTGTTTAATCGGTGAGATATTCCAGAGTTAGAATCATGGTGCTTCTCATGTCTCTTCTCGAAACCTGACATCCCCCGTTTTGATGATGAGAGATCATGGCGCGTATATACATAAGCTAGCGTCAAGGGCGTTTCACAGGTTTCAGGTAGTGAGGACCGTAAGGTATCTATTTTAAGGTCCCCGCGGGTATACAGTAACTAAATATGTACATGCAATTCCAGAGTTTTCCTCCCTGCTCCCCAGCATCATTCTCTGGGCGTGGAATGTCCCTTGTCCGCGTTCATGTACTGCCACCGACTCTTGTCACATACTGATAATGCCTATCGATTTCCATCTTACAATTGTCTTGCAATTGACTGCCGGTGATCGTTCCTGACGTTCAAGAGACCTTCTCATTCATTGATCACTGGGGTGCAACCACAACGGGGGCTTATCCTCCTATCCTACGAACATGCGATAGCGGTCTATCAAAGAGATATTGAGCTGAGCGTTGATGGTGATCTTGGAGATTACGAGTCACAAGCTCAGCTTCATGTTTGACGTCTCCGGACAAATTTCGCTTCCCGTCGAATATTCTCACCCCACATCTTGAAACGCTCGTCGCGAAGAGTTTTGGCACTATCAGCTAAATACCCAAACCTCCTTCATGCTTTCCAACGTGCGATGAGCCGTCTTGGCCAAGTAAAAGTTTCCGAATCACTCCTCATATCAAATTTCGAATTCCGGAAAAGTTGATTCGGAGCATGGATGATCGCTGCACCCACCCTCTCTCTGGCTTGTGATGACTGATCTCACGACAGCAATAAAAAGTCTTGCGTTTTAATGTGTGAAATGTCGCAGTTACTCCCCATCGATTTCTTCTTTTCGTTCTCCAAAATTCATATTGAATAGACAAGGCACCTGGACATATCTGCGCACATCAGGTTGTAATTGCAAACGTATCTCATTCGTGCAAGTAGCCTTTCTGACGTTTCTTCCCAAAGTCGCTGCCATAGCGACATTACCAATTCCTACAGGTGCTGCCATCTATTTCCTCGTGTTCTTTCTAGGGCATCTCCGTGAGGCAACAACATTTGCGGCCTACGAGGTTCAAGACCGATGCTTGACGTTCGCTTGTGATCGGGACTTATGCGATACCTGTGCTGGTCCCAAAACCAACGGCTCTTGCTACAATACCGGTGCCCCGGCACCGGGTCCGAAATGCTCTCCTGAGACGCTATGTGCGACGCCCATAGCAGGTGGCTGTCGCCAGGATGTCATGTGCAGGCCCAGCACCTATCGAGTTGCAGACGCCGGCCGTATCAATTTTCTTGATGTGATCAGCCTCGACGGTTTCGAAATCAGAGCGTGGAGTGACATTGACTCTTCGACGACGACCCCTTTCAGTTGTTCAGGAGCCTTTTGGTCGACTCGTAAGATGGGTCTGCAGCAAGTCACGGCAGCCGAGCCTCTGGTGTGTGTATCGATTGGGCTTCCGGGTGACTACCTGGCGCTCCCTATCACTGCTGCTATTAATACGCCTGCGCCTGTGCAATCGGGAAATATAATCGACTCTAGTGCAGCCAAATCTGCTCTGAGCTCGAGCGGTTCATTAGCCCAAATGATTCAAGACGACGCAGCCAAAGCAGCGGCAGTGGCTGGCATTGGCGGTGTCGATGCCATGAAGCCAAAGTCGCCACGGCCATTCATGTTAAACAACGCGACTGACTCAGTCGCAGCGAGCATAACCGAAGTGGGACTCGGCACAGATATCACCAAGGGCACGAAGACGGGCGCGAACGATCCGACAAGCTCAACCATGGCACCCCCAGAAGCCAAACCTACTGCAAACCTCACCATGAACATTGGGCCTGACGGCGAGGTCCTGTTCGACATAGCCAGTGTCTGCAGAAGAAGAATGCCACCGAGCTCATCGATGACCTCCATGCCAAGCAGCATGGACTCGACATCCATGACATCAACCTAAATTGACTCAACGACAGTAACGTCCATGTTGACGTCGGCTTCTTCCTTTTCAAATAGCATCGACACCCCAAAGCCTACAGGTCCTCCCAAAGATGCCGGACCAGGCAACGAACTTTCTGGAAATGCCGAAGCCGGAGCCGCTGGTGCTGCCGCTGGCGTGAACGGTGCGGCGGGGATTAACGTTGGTGCTGGGCTAGCAGCAGGCGCCGCTGCCGGTGCTGCAGTAGCTGGAGCTGTTGCTGGTGTGGCAGCAGGTGGGGGTTCAAATAGTTCTGGACCTACCACGTCTCAAATTCAGCCTTGCCGTCAACACCTGTGCCCTAAGTCAACTCAGTAATACCTATACCACCGACCCTTTCTGCGCCTTCGTCCTCGACTCTATTATCGAACATAATACCATCATCTGTAGCCACCGTGGCGGGCGCTCAAGTCGCGCAAGATGTCAACTCTGTGCTGTCAAAATCATCTACTTCAGCCACTCCATCAACATTGGTATCCTCCACGCGTCTATCCGACATCATACCATAATCCGTTGCTGCCGCGGCAGGAGCACAAGTGGCACAAGACATCAACTCCCTTCAAAGCAAGTCTTCCAGTCTAATCTCGTCACCAATCTCAACATCCTCTCCTGTAGCGTCAAATCTCATACTCTCTTCCGTCGCCGCGGCAGCAGGCGCCAAAGTTGTATCCGACATAAATTCTCTTCAAACCAACTCTCCTCGAGCAGTCCCACCAAGAGCCTCGTCCTTTACCACCATCTCCGTTAAAGGTCGAATCTAGCAGATAAGCTTTGACACTGCAGAGCTGGGAAGCTCGAAAAAGCTGGTCAGGAAAGGAAGAAAATGAACCCACGAACATGTTCATAACTTAATCAGGCCCCCAAAACCCCTACTATTGACACGGCCTGTTTGAGATGCTTCTTTCACATGGCGAATGGTCAATAAACTCGCTCCGCACTCTGATCTTGTTTTCATTAAAAATCGTGCTCCCATTACATACTAAGCTTGACATCTACGTGTCCTTTGTCGAGTAGCCCAAGAAATTGACTAATGAATATAAACATTCAAGAGAAGATGTCAAAAGCAGTCCACCCACGTCCCTGACCGTCATTACGAAGATGGTGAACGCCTGTCGTATCTGGCTTGGTATACCTAGACGTTGTTCTCCGGGGCAGCAGTGTTGGGGTAGGTTGGCCCGTCTACGCTGGGATAGGTCGAGCCATTGATAGGACCGTTGTTGTCACCATTACCGTGATGTTTCTCCCCATTTTGGTCCGACGTTGGAGGTCCCTCCTCGTAATCACGGATGCGGAGTCTAGCTGTACATAAGCATATCATTCAACTCACATGAAACCAAGCAGCAGAAGAAACTCACCCAAGTCTGGCCGGGTCGATGCCACGATGTCCCCATATAAGGAGAGCTCCAAAGCCAGGCTTTGCCAACACGTCCAGGACGCCGTAGAAAGCGGCTTCCGAGTCGGGTGAGATAACGTTGCCACCTTCGCAGAGGCCCCATGCTACGGGGTAGAGGAACCAGAGAGAAAGGGTCCAAACGCCGCAGAGGAGGAATGTGCGGTGGATGTCGCTGCCAAGGGCTTTCGCGTACTTGGGAGCGACAAAGCCGACGTTCCATACTATGAAGAGGAATGCGGCACAGCCAAAAGAGTAGAGCCCCCACTGAGTTTCCTTAGTTTTGTCTAACTTGGGCGGGTATGATGGGATAAATGAAATACCTTGTATCGAGACGGGATGAGAGCACCAACAAGACCGGTAACAACCATGATCTCGTCCATGAGTATAGTGTACAATATAGTCGGCCATGGAAGACCAGCCGTGAGAAGAAGATCCAATAGAAGGAGCGGAGTAGTGATAGCCCTATGCCAAATTTCAGTCATCACAGCTGTTTATCAGTAAGAGGGAAGGGTCACCTACCAGTCAATGTATCGAACGTAAAAGATCTCACGGTTCTGGCCATGAACAAGCGGGTTGGTTCGGAAAAATTCCACTTGAATGGGAGTCCAACCAAGGTTCGAGCCCATGCAGAAATAGGCAATCGTGGCAACCATAGTTATGGCGGCGGTGATGTAGTGGAAGATGCGGTCGGAGCGAGGTTTCGTGGCAGAAAGAGCAATGAAACAAATGGTAGCGACGCCCATTATAGCGGTTGCAGCCTGATTGCAATGTGAGATTTCCCCTGAAAATGGCTGCAGTTGTGTCAAATGAGTCATACATAATACCAATCGGATCCGTGCGTGGTGATGGCAATCTGGGCAGTCCCACCACGGTTGGTGTTCCCATTGACGGCTAAAGCGTTGTTTCCCATGGCGCCGGGGGCAGAAACAGATGCGCAAGAGCTTCGGATGGCAATGAAAGAAAATTAAAACGGTTTTCCAATAACCCAAGTCTGATCGTCCGCTTAGCAGGCTGTTCAGAGAACGGTGATGAATAGAATGGGGGGGGGGCTACTCTACATATATATGACGACAGCTGTTGTATGACATAGATGAATTGCCCAATAGGAAGTCCAGGATTGAGTGCAGAAGGAGACATCACAGCTTTCTAGAGAAGAAACGGAAGAAATACTAAATTCTCAGTTCGGGAGTAATACCCTTGCTCCCCACGGTCCGCATGGAGTTTCTCAGCATATCTAATGTCCCAAGAGCCAATGGATTTTACGTGACAACAGGCTTGCATTCTGGCAATCGACACGAATTGAACATGATACATGATTGGGATTGTGGGTTCGAGAAGTCCCAACAAACGGGCTTCCGAAAACGTCCGCCAGTACGGCGATACCTCCGACGTAAAGCTTGATCTGACGTCCCTCCTCTATTTGGGAGTACAGTACTTTGACATTGTGCCCTTGAGCGCATCAGTTCCGGCAATCCCGAGAGAAGAACAACGACTAAGAGCCATACTCGTACGAGTAGAGCCCGTCTCTGTTCCGTCCACAGCCGTCATCTGTAAAATCTCGGTTTTACGTAGAGTATGCTCTTTCCGGGGAACAAGACCTTACGTGGCCCCCAACGTCATATCTTCTCTTCGGTCGGATCGCACGGAGTTGATACCTAAGGTACCTACTTACTGTATGTAGCTACTTCGTATTATCTAACGAGCCTAAGGATATATTACATGTGGTAAGCTTGGCAATGATATGATAGCCGCTTGTACCGACGCTGCTAGCGTGAAATTCGAACTAGTCAGCGTTTAAAGTTAAACCGCCGTCTGTCGAACTTGTGTAGATGCAATATCGACAATAGAACTCCCAATCAACACAGCACACGTGTGGCAGCTTCCATGTGGAACCGATCGAAGTTCAATCAGAACGATGCAGGTCTGCAATGACTCACCAATGGAATCCGAAATCAGTCTCATCGCGCTACGTTGCGAGATGTCGAGATCGAGATCGAGATCGAGATACCACGGCGAGTGTTGAAACAGAACTTGCCTCTTGAGCCCTACTTTGCAACCTCGTCTCAGCTCAGCCTGCTGCAATCGACTAGAGCTCTATGTTGGAATGTCCAGGCCGAAGGTTCGAGTGCCAAATTAGGCAGCATGTCTTGTATATCGCGGTAGCTTTCAAAATTAGGATACACTTATTCGTTAACAGAAATGATAATAAGCCAGCTGATAACAGTAGGCAAGTCTAAAGCTCGAGGCAGGCTACCGGCCGCTCCGTTTCCGACAAATGTCTTGCGGTCATGTGAGGGATGGAAATATTTGTTCCGCGAACAATGCAGTGGTAGGAAACCTATAAGTCGAGGATCTGCTTCGTGTTAAGACAGTTTCTGCATTCAACCTATGGCTTTTCGGAGGACGGACTCGACGCTTCCTTTTGCTGAACATATAATAGGAGTTGCTCAACGTTTCTTGTCAATGGGGATTGTAACCCTCAACAACATCGTTTGGTTTCCCTCAAACTACCTTATGTCCATGAACTTGTTCATTCCATTAATACATATTATCGATGGGTATGTTCAGCGTCACTTGAGTGCCATTGTACCATCATCAACTCTTCGAGCCATGCGCTCCCGGTGTGCCTTATGCGCTTTTACGATAGAGTTCTATCTCTCATGAGACGCTGAACTCTTCTTAGTCGGCGACCCTAGCTGGGGTTCCTTCTAGTCCTCAAATCAAATCAACGCCAGCTTCAAAGGAACCTACCAAACCCCCCAACTCTTACCGGTCTTGCCTCTCACTGGGAAGGGATAACACGATGCAGGAATCAAGTTCTTGTTAGGCAAGGCTGTGACCGTTTTATCAGAGACTGCATACACGAGCGTCGACATGCATATACTACACTACTTGCCTGGATGATAGGCCACCCGAACAAGGATCCAGATAGGGAGCAGAAAGAGCGAAGATTATGCTGGCGAAATCCTCGTCTGAGGCGTTACTCTACGTAGAAGTAAAGTGTCTGACTATCAGCGAGAGGAATTAAAACAGTTGATCAAATCCGGTGACGATGCGAAGTATGGCCACACACCGATGGGATTTCCCGAGACAGATTGCGCAACAGGGGCCTGGCAGTTATCCGTACGAGTACCCCGCATTTTCGCTCCAAGTCTGTACTGTAAGGTACTCTATGTATTCGCTTACTACAATTGACGTACAATAAGTGAAATTATGTTTGGCGCTACCAAAAGGCGGGGGGCTACCTTATGCGGACGGCTGAGAAGCTTGTTTTCTTATCGGGCCATAGAAAGTACTGCACGAATTTGTATAATGCGCGTACCGAGGGATGATTTAAGTATGTACCATAATGCAACTTCATTGGGATCTATCGACATAAGGTACTGTAGTACAGTAGTATCTGCGTTGTTCTGTTGTTCTCTGCCTGGTTGGACACGCATTTCCCTTCCCCGCGATTTTAAACTGCTAAGGGAATTTTTTAGTTGAACGCAATGACGCCATTGTTTATTCTGACAACTCAACTCCAGGAAGCACCTCCGAGACTTTGAAACAACATTCTGACTGCTCGAGGACTTCCGTGTTGGAATTCATGATAGTTTCGCAATTGCTATCTCATGGATCATGCGAGAGAAGATGTTGAGCTCCCAGCAGCAAAGCGAAAGCGAACTGGCAAAGCATGTGATCCATGTCGAGAGAAGAAAACCAAATGCAACGGCCGACAGCCTTGCGGATCTTGCGTGTTGTATGAGCACGGTGAGCGAAGATATCAAACCGATACGTGGGTGAGCTGTCGGAACTAAATGCCCCATCAATTCTAGAGTGTACATACGACCAAATTCCCAGGCGTAGACTTGCAGGACCCACGTACATCGCCCGGCTCGAGGCCAAGCTGCATCGCCAGGAGCGACTACTCAAGCAACTCATCCCTGGAATCGATTTAGAGGATCCGAATCTGGACGGCTCAAGCTTAGCCCGACGAAAAGCGCCTTCAAAATCCAACGGTGTTCCTGTCCTTGAGAATACACAGGCAGCAGATAATCGCTCCGATACTGGCAATCCCGAACAAGAAGCCTTCTTAGACTTAGAATTTGACTCGAGCGGGCGAACGAGTACCGAGGATCGAGGCCATTCCGATTACCACAGCACATTTGCTGGATTGTCATTTCTCCAACGTATGAGGGAGCGATGTTGGAAGCTCTTCGACGATGATGGCGAGAAGAAAAACTTACCGTCTTTGCCGCCCTTGAAAGAGATCTTTAGCTCAGTGAAACCTCCGCCAAGCGGCTCCAAGTCAGCGGCGGCGTTGGAAAACTCCGAGGTACTCCCTTCCAAGAACACCGCTCGGCAGCTTGTAGCCATCGCGCTCGATGATGCTTGTTGTCATCTCAGGTTTATTCATAGGCCTACCTTTAACCGGCAGCTGGACCGGATCTATAGTCTTGAGCCCGAGTCTTATAGCGACGAGGAACACGAGTTTTTGCCGTTGCTGTATGTCATATTGGCAATCGGGGTACTGTTTTCCAAGGAGGATGCCGACAAACTTGGCATTGAGCGCATAAGGTTTGAAGGGTACGCGATTTGACAACATAAATTTTGCTGGTGGCGGATAAGTTTGCTGACGATGAATTTTCTCAGATCCAAGTACTTTCGGGCTGGCCAACGGATCATCGATATCACAGACTGCCGGACGCTTACGTCGTTGCAGACTATGATTGGCATCATTTATTATCTTCAGTCTTCCGCGATGATGTCTGCATGCTATTCTTATACATGTGTTGCAATAGCTTCTGCCTTGCGTATGGGACTCCATCGATCTCAAGCTTTCAAGGACCTCACTCTAGTTGAGAATGAATGCCGAAAGCGAATATTCTGGGTTCTGCGGACCATGGATACTAACGTAACGACAATGCTAGGCCTTCCAAGAACTCTTTGTGACGAAGACATTGATCAGGAGCTACCGCTGGAAATTGATGATGAATCTATTACTGATCAAGTATTGCAGTCACCAGCGGCCGAACCTCATACATCAACAATGGCGGCATCAAACGCGCACATTAGGCTTGTCATGATAACTGCCAAGGTCGCCAAATACATCTACAGTACCCACCATGGTGCAAGAGGTCAAACAGGCTCGTATCGAGTGGATTATGTGAAAGTTATCGAACTCGAAAATGACTTGACCAAGTGGTTTGATCAACTCCCGACCAAGCCAAGCCGAGATGGCGTTATAACGCCCAATTTCCGAAGGTTAGAAGATGCTGGACCGTTTTTCTATCCGTGATTAACATTGCGCTTAGGGTCCAACTGCTCTTGAGAGTAGCATTTGCCCATGTACAGATGGTTCTCTATAGGCCATTCCTACATCACGTAATGAATTGCCCGTCGGATCAGCCAGCGAATCCAAAGTCCTACGCCTGTGCATCTGCTTGTGTCAAAGCGGCTAAGCAAGTCATTCGACTTGTTGGAGACTTGAACGATCATGGCCTTTTGAACGGTGCATACTGGTTTACGGTTTTCACCACGTTTCTTGCAATCATGTCACTTGTCATGTACACCATCAACAATCCAGATGATCCTCAACTAGAAGAAATCCTTCATCTTGCCGAAAGTGGGCAACAAATCCTCCTTGGCCTATCGATTCGAAGCCTTACTGCAGATCGTTGCGCGGCTTTTCTAACGGTATCTTTATGAAGCGTTTATTAAGCCTTGTTTCAAAGACTAATGCGTTGATAGCCGTTATTCAACAAACTACAAGCTAGCCGCAAGCCCGCAAACGCAGATACGGCCGTGAGTAATGACCCAGCACCTTCACAACTTCGAAACGGACCCTGGGACCAATGGCCAATTTTCAGAAAACTGGATACTAGTCCACGACCGCACGTTCATCACGATTCATCGCAAGAGAGCGAAGGAGGTGGATCAATCAGAGCCGAAACAATCACACCCACGCACACGTATTTCTTGGACGATCCCTTTCAATTCCCCCTTCCTCAAGGGATGCCTGAGCAACAGCAGTTTCTCGATGCAAATCAGCAGCAAGATCCACATGCCATGTTTTACACATCCATGGACCCTTCTGGATATATCGACCCGTCGATGCTTTCGGAAATGCCCATAGAGGATGGCACCAGATTCTTGGCTGGTACGCCAACTCATTGGCTTGAAAATGGATACATGCGCCCGGTGGGCCAGAACAGTACTGTATTCCCTAATTAACCCGTGGGAAGCGTGTCAGCACTGCAGGATTTTCAGCCAAATCATGCGATATCGAATGGCACATTTCCCTTCTCTTGACAGGCATCGAACGCCACTGCCAATAGATCCACCCACTTATCTCCTATTACGATCTAACAAAAGCTAATTTAAGAGTCCGAATTTCCTGCGAGCCCGTTACTAGCCGATATCTATATCTCTAATATACCCTGATTGGTCCAAGATTTCATTTCCGAGAAGACGTAGACATAAGCCCCTCAAATAGGAAATCAGAAAAAGCGTCCAGTGACAGATAGAGCTAGTCTAAAACTGCAAGTTCCGTATGGTAACGTCGGGCAGGAAATTGGCAGACTCGTCATACTCTTGCAATGACCTATGGCACATCTGCACCTACAAATCTTGAGAAGCGTCAGCCGAGACGATGGTTGGTTTCTTTCAGATCAACTGAGCAATTCAGCGGATAGCCCTTCAAGTCCTTGCCGCCAACTGCCAACGCCTAGCCTTTCGAAGGAATCGTCTATGTAGGTCTCTTTATAAATACAGCAGCTTAATGTTCATCTATATAGCGCTATCGACCGTCTCGGTCCAGGGCGCTGGACATGACAAAATCTATCCTACATTCCTCCCAGGGATTCGGCCAGGCTTGTCAAACAAAACATATACATCCAAGGAGCAACCCACCCACCCAAAACCATCGCACATCATCATAAACATCAGATCGTTCCAAATCACCCTGCGCACCACTCATCCAACAATTCAACCTTTCCCCCGCTCTTCAGTCTATGCCTAAACCCTCTCAACCACCTCGAAATTCCTATTACTACATCCGCACCCCCCATATGAATAAAGCAACCTATCACACCCCCACCACCCCCTCCCCAAACTCATAAACTCCACAGACACCCTTCTCCATTTCCTCTCTTCACTACCTTTAAATCCACCATCCAACCCCCCCCACTTCTCCTTCATTGCCACTCACCAAAACCAGCTCCTCCACCACTACCCCCCTTTTTCGAACTTACATCCCCTTTCCCCCAACCCACACAACCATCCCACAACAAACCTTACGCATCGAACCATTCTTATAAACAAACGTGATACCCTCTGCGCTTATGCGTGCAGGGGGGTTTCGAACCAGCTGAAATGCTGGAAATTGACGTTTTTACAGTAGAGCGTGGCGGCTATGATGAGCAGCGCGGTTTGTAGGCGGGAATTGGGGAGGAAGGGGGGGGAAAGGCGAAGAAGGATGAAAAGAAAGGAAGGAAGTCAAATCTAGCCGCAACGCACGTTTTCAATTCTCTTCTTTCTCTTCACTAACCCCCCTCCCCCCCCCAATATCCCTGCCCTTCCTTCCCTAGTCCTCGTTCCAATCCCTACTTTTCTTTTCCCTCAATCACCACCCCATGCCCCGTGTTCAGTCTTTTGCAGATTAGCGGGTGTAAAGCCCGAGAGGATGGGGGGGGAGGGAAGATGAGAGGATGTTGGTTGGAGAAGGTAGGGATTGGGTTGGTTGGGGTGGGGATTGGATTGGAGAAGATAGGGATTTAGTGTGGTGCAGGAAGGGGGAAGAGGGCCGGGAATTGGGGTGTGGGATGGAATGGGGGAACGGGGGAAATCGGTAATAGAGGGGCCAGTTATGAAAGTGTGTGTGTGAATTGTCGCTGGAGAATGGGGGTGAGAGAGATGATGAGTGATGATGATGATGATTGCGGTTGTCGAGATCGAAACGAAGAAAGAAAAAGCTTCCTTTTGATATTCTTGTTCCTTCGTTTCTGCGATCCAGAAGTTGTTGTTTTTTTTGGGAAGTTTTCCAATTTGATCAAACTACATACAGTACAGTACACAACCAATAACGCACTGCAAAATGAACCGGTCATTTTTCTCAGGCGAGATCATTTTACGTGTATACAATCTAACAACTACTGTAAGACACACTCTGCAGGAGTTGTCTCCAAGATAAAAAATCGCGTGAGGAGGGTTTTAAATTGGTGTCACAGATAACAAAGAAACGAACGAAGGAAATATTTCCAAGATGGCAAGAAGATGAAAAGTAGGGGTATTTGTGAAAAAGGGGCATGTACATATGTCGAGGCAATGTGGGCGAGGATGTTTTTTGTGTTGGGGTTTTTCATCACATGCTGCAGCGAAGGATATTTTTTTTGGATAAAGCTTTTTGCAGATTTGTTTGTCGTTGTGTTTTTAATTTTGAGATTATGATCATTTTTGACAGAAGCATATCATTTCATTATTAGATCATCGAATTTCTTCGACGAAAAAAGTCCTCCTTTGATATGCATGCCCTTCCGCCGAGGTGCAGCTGGTAAGGGGTTGGAAAAGATTCTTGGCGTCGGGTTGAACTTTAAAAATGGCATATGCCCCGCACATTCAAGACCTGGCGTCGGGTTGGAAAAGTCTCAGGCCCTATGCGAAGCATATGTCAAGAGCATTAAGCGAGGCCACAAATAAATTCACATCTGATCATCAAAGTCTCGTCTGTGCATATGCGCAGCATCAACTGAGCACAAAGAAACCACTTCGCATATTTCGTATGTCACGCATATACTAAGAAGAAACTCAAGATTCTCTCAATGCAAATATCGCAAATCACGAGCAGAACAACGAGAATGAAGAAGAAAATGCAGAAGAAAGATCTGACAAAGATAACATGAACGATAGCTTGTGAATGAGAATGTCACAAGTTGAGTTCATAATTCGCATGTTTGATGCATATGCTAAGCATATGTAGAAGAATCTTTGCTCGTCTTGCTATTCATGATATGTATATGCATGATCTGTGATTGTGCTGTTTTCTCGATGCTTCGCTCAAGCTGTGCATATGCACGACTTCAATATTTCGCTCTTGCTGTTTATCTTCTAACTACTTTAGCTATATAGTATTAATTCTTCAGCTCATGATTTGCATATGCAGAAAGCTGAGTCGAGGTTGGAATAATTTTGAACTCATGATTAGCATATGCAGAAAGTTGAGTCGGGGTCGGAATCAAAAAAAAAAAGTTCCGGCTCTGACTCAACTTTTCCAACCCCCCACCAACTGTAAACCCCCCTTCCGCTCTGAAACGAATCGGGCAGTTAGTTAGTCTTGCCGTTTAGGGGAGAGAAATTGGTTAATTGCAACTGTTGTGCTGTTGTGCTGTTACATAGGATCATCTATGTACTGTACTGTACTGTATATTGTGTGTGTATGTGCAACGAGCTTTAAAGAAAGCTATAGATATAGATATAGATATAGATATAGAAAAAAGGGACTTTCTCTTTCGTGAATGGCTCTTGCGTCGGATAATCGGTGCAAAGATAACCGGTTATTTTTTGAGCATGATACATATATATTAGTGCTAGTGGAGACTGCAATACGGTGAAGCCTATCAGGGAAACCGATTTTCAACCATCTTCCAAAAAGTCATGAGGAAGCGCCCCCCCTACCGAAAGTGCCCCTGAACCCATCTGCTTTGATCAGTGTTTCCAGTTCGCTCCCGACCTGTCGCATCAGCAATGCCCTTGGCTGTTCGGTACCGCACTTCCAAACCAGCCGTTCTGGCGTAGGAGTACCTCAACAGGGTGACGATATCCCAGATGGGATTGTGGTAGAGTGTGAATGCGGCGAGTGTCCCATGGAGCTGATGCACGGCCAGGGCCTTGAGCGGTTGTATATCGTACTGCTCTGCGAACACGAAGATTCAGGCTTGGTAAAGGAAGACATCTGGGTAGTCTTCAGCCGGTCCGCGATTGGCCCTAAGAGGTACAGGATTGTGAACAGTCTCAGAGACTAGGGATTTGAGCAGAAGGAAGGCCTCTTTAAAGGCATCCTTGGACCGGTAGAATCTGGCACGTATTGAGAGAAATCTTGCTTTTTTTGCCGTAGCGAGAAAGGCTAGAATTAAAGGGCCATCGTTCTGAAAAGTCCAATGCTTGATCGTCTTCGGGGAGATTCCGCTCACTGGGTGCTTCATCTCTCGGTGCACCTAGATAGGCTTCGTGATAACTCCTCTCACTGGTAGGTTCTTCGTCCGCTATTTTAGGGGCCGGGACCAGGAGCAGCTTGGGAACTCGCTGCCTCAAGGATTTCGGAGTTTGGAGCTACGTGATAGCAGTTGTGTGCCCATTGGCAGAAGCGAACAAATGTCTCCTCGCTGACGTCCTCGAGTTCCGCTGAGCCTTTCTGAGCCTTTGACATGGGTCCATCGACTAACGATCTAAAGGTTCCGAACGATGAGTAACCAAGGCTGAGGAAACATAACAAGACGTCCCTTCAACGATGAACCGGAAGGGTTTGGAAATGAAAACACTGTAAAATTGATTAGAGTCATGATGTAAACGGCGGTAGTGGATGGTGCTTACGACTTGTTTAGGATAGACATCTATAGGCAAATCCCAGTGAGAGTGGTGCCCCAAATTCGGAGTCTCGGGCTATAAAAGCTACTGGAAATGCCGAATATTGATAACAGAGTCTCAGTCGAATGAAAGTCACTCAAAAGTGGGAGCTTGTGAGATATATGTAAGTCAGAGGGCTGACTCTGGTAAGGTCTGTTACGCTGATCCTGCAAGGCATAGTGTCACCGCAGGTAACCAGTACATCCGTTACAGATTCCACTGGAATTTCACTACTGCTGCAACAGAGCGAAGTCCGTAGTATTAGGTTCACTGGATATTCCTGTAACAGCAAAAGCGTCATATGAAAACTTGCATTGGCGATTGACAGACCCACATGCAAGCGCATGGGTATATAGCTCCGACCGTATACGCAGTTCGAAATATTTAATAGTGTGAGCATCGGCTCGAATACGATTGTCTCCTACCTTTACGTTATCCCACGAAACAGGTTCAAACTAACTTTCTTGGTCCAACGCAGCTAACGACAGGCCGAGCGGTTGGTCGTTACTTGCTTTCGAAGCAAATATAGGGCCCAAGCTCTATTTGGGCCGCTTCCTGCCACAATGATATCAATCTATGTCGGCTTAGTTGACTTGATGGGCAGAATCTCGGTTACAGTAAAAATCGCGATTGCCGTTGGAACCAATGATTGGCACAAGATAAATCGTAAATATATTAAATATTATATTGCTAGTCCAACTACACCGAGGGTTGCTGCTGCCCATTCTGACAAGGTTGACTTCTCTCTTTCTCAACTTTCTTTTTGTAGATCAGTGTTTTCGAGACATTGTAGAAAACCAGCACCAGCAGTACGGAGGATACGAAGGCAACCACAATCAAAGGCGTGAGAATCGAAAAGACTGTAAAGCCATAGGAGGCATCCTGAAACCTCGAGCTCCCCTTCAGCTGATCGGTAGCCAGCCCGACTTGCATAGCAGAAAGTACGACAGTTATATAGAGAAAAGCGACGGCCAGCCAGGCAAAATTGCGGGTTAAGAATACGCTGAAACGGTTATAACCATAGAGATACCCTCTCATGAAGTCTCGGAATGTTAGACGATAAATCCAATTAACCCTACCTAATCGAAGTTCGCCATATTCATAGCGTGCATTGAAATTGTTCAAGCTTTCGTAATCGACCGTGTCAAGGAATGCGCAGGTAAATGTTACCCAATCCGTCCACGTCATCCAAGATGGTAGCAAACCATGATCCTTTGCAATCTTGAGATCGCTTTGGTAGCGGACTAACCAAGTGTACGAGAGAAGAAGGCCGCAAGCGTTTTTGTGATCCTTCTGGTTGCCGCACAAGTTCCCCGTCCAAAAGTCGTGATCCATCAAGAACTCTGGAAGCGGCTTTATGAAGATTCGGGACCGCTGCCAAAGCAGATGCAAATCTATCTGCTCTGTGACCAGTATCTCACGGTCTATCATCTTTTGCTTGTAGAGAGGCCGAGCACACATTGGCCGGCCGGCAAGCCAAAGCCATTTGTGGATGTCATTTAGCCTCGAGACGTCGAGTTCCCACTCAAGGTATTCTTGAAGATCATCATGCCGTACTCGCACTGTTTGATGTTTCTTGTTCTGGAATACGACAGGTAGATTCGACAATCGTTTCCCTTGCACATTCCTGGCCTCGCCCTGCGCGTTGTCGAGGTGAACACTTTTAAATTGGACGAGACTGGCTTCTGGAGGGAACGGAGCGCGCATAAGCTACACGATATTAGTATATGTAGGACACATCGAAGATGACATGAACATACTGCGTCCGTCGCCATGTTGTTTAGGCATGAAGGCGAGGCTGCCACAACGACTCTACTGTAGATATCAACACGTTCGAATTAAGCGCCCTCGCAGATCGCGCTAGAATACGGCAGACCGTATCGTGCAAACTGAAATAACTCGAAACGTCGAACGTCGAACGTCGAACGTCGAACGTCAGACGAGCGAAGTCGTGAACCCACCTCAAAATTCAAAACCCACCTCATAGATGTTAGATAATCTGATGTTCGTAGTTAATAATGTAAATTGTAGTACAATCTTTAGATCAATCTACACTGTGTAGATGCATTGTTCTATGATAGTATTGAGTGACACATTGAATATGAGCGAAAGCATGAGATGAGTGATGAAACATCGTGACTACGAGCGACACGACACTGTGAGTACAGACAACACAGTGACTACGAATGACTCAGAGCAGAATACACATATCAGTATGACTACAGCGTGAATATGAAGCAGAATACAAGAAGCAGAATACAAGAAGCAGAATACAAGAAGTAGAACATAAGAAGCAGAATGCAAGAAGCAGAATACAAGAAGCAGAATATGAGAAGCAGAATATGAGAAGCAGAACATAAGAAGCAGAATATGAGAAGCAGAATATGAGAAGCAGAACATAAAAAGCAGAATACAAGAAGCAGAATACAAGAAGCAGAATACAAGAAGCAGAATACAAGAAGCAGAATACAAGAAGCAGAATACAAGAAGCAGAATACAAGAAGCAGAATACAAGAAGCAGAATATAAGAAGCAGAATACAAGAAGCAGAATACAAGAAGCAGAATATAAGAAGCAGAATACAAGAAGCAGAATACAAGAAGCAAAACATAAAAAGTAAAATATATGTATAAGTGACATCATGATTAAAATGATGCAATTTTATGATTACAAACAACATGATGATTACAGACAATATGATGATTATAGACAACATGAAACAAAATACATTGATATGATTAACAAGCAGCAGAATACAAGAAGCAAAATACAAGAAGCAAAATATAAAAAGTAAAATATATATATGAGTAACATCATGATTAAAATGACACAATCTTATGATTACAAACAATACAGTGATTACTGTTACGATTCTAGCTACGCACCTTCGTTGATAGCTATGTTGGTGACTATGTTGATGACTATGTTGATGACTATTCTGAGGGCTATCGCCGATCGCTCGTCGCTAGAGCATAGACTTGTTCCGAAGTCAACTCTATTCAGGGTTAGCTTATGTTCTTCTGAGTCATATAGATAGTCGACTCTTTCCTTCTAGATACTTTTCTTTCTTAGCATTTATATACTCGTTACATTACATTCATATGACTCGCTCTATGCTGACCTCTAACAATTACAGACAACATGAAACAAAATACATTGATATGATTGCAACGTAAGTATGATTGACAAGCAGCAGAATACAGAAAGCAGAATACATGTATGAGTGACATCATGATTAAAATGATGCAATCTTGTGATTATAGACAACATGATGATTACAAATAATTCAATGATTATAAACAACATAATAATTACAGATAATATAAAACAAAATACATTAATATGATTGCAACGTAAGTATGATTAATAAGCAGTAAAATATAAAGAGCAGAATACACGTATGAGCGACATAATAATTAAGATGATGCAATCTTATGATTATGAGCAATATGATGATTATGAGCAACACAAAGCAGCATACACATGTCTGTATGAAGATTGATCGCAACAGATGCATAGTTTGTAACTAAAGAATATAATGTCATTGTATTGTGATGCATGTAAATCATCTTCTCTCTTTATTTTCTTGATTTAATAGATCAATGATCTGAAGATTCATTGATTGACACTTGAAATTATGTGCATTTACATTTCAATTTTGAGCGAGTCACATTCTGATTTTGCATTTTGCTTGAATTGACATCAGCATTATCATCATGATTCTGAAAACTTCATCAACAATCTTCATATTAATATGAACGTGAAATATATAATCTTGAAAGTCAGTTTAAAACGTGATGAGATTGTAATGCTGTAGAATGTAAGTGTCTCTGATATCTCATCGAGATGATGTTCATTTATCTCGTCGAAATATTGAGATGATGATGACAGATTCTTTTCTTCATCATTAAATTAAAATTTATCAATGTCTTCAAATTCATTCAGAGCAAATGACTGTTATGAGTTTGCATAAAGTGAATCATATGAGTGTATTCTAACTAGAAGTTCAAAGCTAAAGAAGAAAGAAGATGTAACACGTCGAAGATCTTGTACTCATGAAGACACATTAAATTATTAGCGTGTCAACATCAGCTCTGTATTAGTCTATGATAGTTTGACATGATTTATGTTAGATTAACTTGAAATGCATGTTCATAACATTATTTCTTCTCTTTATTTAGCAATGTTCTCATTACTGCAATTCAGTCAATCTTTCTTGAGTTGATTTCTATCTTGACTTGTTTGAATAACGTTCATGAAAGTCATTAATGACTTTCAAGCAATCTTCGAATTCACTTTCATTGACGTTGTATCAATGTAAATCAACGTTGTATTCTTTTCAATTGACACGATATTGTAGTCATTTGCTTCGTTCGTAGTGTCTGAAGTTCAATATGTTCTTCACTTTTCATTCATCTTCATTTTCAATCACTATAGAATCAAACAACTCATTTTGTTGTTCTTCTAAAGCATTTTTTGAATTTAATCGCAGCAGATTTGACGCAAACTTTGAATGAATCTTCATAGTCAACGACAGTTTCAGTCAATATACATGTTCGATCTTGATCAAAATCTTGAAGAGTTCTAGCATCTTATCATTTAGTTTCTTTGATGATCTTGAGATCATAATGTTTCTTAAGTTCAGAAACATCATGTCATTTATCTTGTAAATCATTTCTTTTCGATGCTTGTCAATCTGTTTCTTCATTGTGACTCTGACTCTTGCTAATGCTTGCTTGATTAATGCTAGTGATCATTTCATGTGTTTGAATATATTCTTCACTTTGCTTGCTTCAATTCTAGCTTAAGTGATCTCATATTCAGTTGAATTCGAATCGAAGCTCATACTGTTACGATCCTAGCTACGCACCTATGTTGGTAGCTATGTTGGTGGCTATGTTGATGACTATCGCCGGCCGCTCGCCGCTAGGCTATAGGGTTGTTCCGAGGCCAACCCTATTCAGGGTTAGCTTATGTTCTCCTGAGTCATATAGATAGCCGGCTCTTCCCTTCTAGATACTTTCCTTCCTTAGCATTTATATACTCGTTACATTACACCCATATGACTCGCTCTATGCTGGCCCCTAACAATATTGACTGAATATCAAAGCATTCACATAACTCTGACATCAAAGATTCATCAATGAAAGTTATGTCAATGACTTCAGTATCTATCAGAGTGAAGAATCTGAATATCTTTCTCAGACTACTCAAAATGATGTCAATAATGAACGACTTGAAATCAAATGAATCGTCAGACATGCTGATGAAACAAAATATGAGTATATTGCTCTCAGTCACTACTTTGACGAAAGCAGATCGTTTTTCAAACTCGCAGCGATCTCATGCACTTGAGTTGTTTTAAGACAGTCATATGCTTTATGTTTTAACTTCTTGCATTTGAAGCAAAGTTCTTTTTTAAACAACTCTTTCTGAATAGAATTGAGCTTCAATCTTTCAAGTTTCTTTCATGAAGAAACTGATGACGTGAGTCGAGTAATCGATGTGCTGATGACAGAGTGAGCAGCTTGAGTAACTGATGCTTTGATGACTGATCAAGCATTCAATTCAGTCAATCTAACATTGACTTGCATGCAGATGTCAACAAACTCGTTCAAGTTCATGATTCATTCATTGAGCGTTGCTCGCTGAAGATCTGAGCTGATCTTATGCTGAAAATCATTTAGTAGAATCTTGTTATTGTATTCTAGTTCTGCACTAAATCTCTGAAATTTCATTCAAAATTCATGAAAGAAGATCTTGTTCTGATACAGCTTCAAGTATTGACGTTGAGTCATGTGATGATGATTGAAATCGTTGTACATCTTATTAATCATTGATAGTACTTCTTTGACTTCTAGAAACGAGTTCAAGAAGATATTTTGCATGCAAGATGCAATATGTTTGATCGCAGCTTCACTGACTCAACTTTCGATGTATGCAATCTTCAACTCTTTGATAGAAAAATGATTCTTGTTTATCTTCAGCTTGTTTTGCATTTAAGACAGTCAATTGTCTACATTCTGCAACGAATCTTCAAACAATAAAGAGTTCAATAACTTGATTGACTTCGAGAAATGATCTTCAGAAATCAAAGTGCTTTGTCGACTTGATGCAGCTTTTAAATGATGTATAATCATGTTCTTGTCTTTATTCTTTTTCTGCAGATGCGTCTGCATAATCTTCAATGTGATGTTTATCTCGTTGACATCTTCTAACATCTGAATCATGTCATTGTGAATCTTGATTTCAATGTCATGCTGTTGACACATGTACTTGATAAAGACAACGAGATCGTCTGCTTCATGAGCGCTTATTCAAGCATTCAGTTCAGTGCTGATGCTGATCTTGATCATTTCATGATCAAAGAATAACGCGTTCGTGTTCTCTTCTTCTGTATTCAATGATGCATTCGTGTCTTCTTCTTCTGATGCTGTTCGATTCTGTGATAGAAGTGATTCTCTTCTAGCATCTTGAAGTTCGTAGCGAGCAATGCTCGCTGATTCTGAGCTTCTAGTCATTGTATGAGTAGCAAATTGCTGATCGAGATTCTGATGTTACTCTATCGAACTTTCTGAGTTCAAGCAACGACTAGTACTTTATCGAACTTTCTGAGTTCAAGTACTGCTGAAATTTCTGATTTCTGATGACGAACTCAATAAAGAGTTAGTCAAGAGCAACGCGTTCGTGTTCTTTAATTCTGATTCTATCGAAATTTCTGATTTCAAATCAAGATTCTTCTTTAGAAATTTCTGATTTTTATTGAACTTTCTGAGCTTGAGTTCTGCTATCAAAATTTCTGAGTTCGACTTTTGATTTGAGTTGTGTAGCTTATTTTTATATCATTTACACGTCGATAGCAAGATTAATGAGCTTTGAACTAATGTTATGAATCTGCATAAAGCGAATCATATGAGTGTATTTTAACTAGAAGTTCAAAGCTAAAGAAGAAAAAAGATGTAACACGTCAAAGATCTTATATTCACGAAGACACGCTAAATCACTAGCGTATCAACATCAGCTCTGTACTAGTCTATGATAGTCTGACACGATCTATGTTAGACTAACTCGAAGTGCATGTTCGTAACAATGACATGAAGTTTGAACTGCAACTGAGTGTTCTGAGTTCTATATCAGTTAACAAATCAGATCATGTCATAGTACATGAAGCTTCATACTGATATGAGACTTTCTCTTAATAGAAGATTTCTTCTTGATGTCGAGTTTCTTCTTGATGTCGAGTTTTTTCTTGATGTCGAGTTTCTTCTTAATGTCAAGTTTCTTCTTGACGTTGAATTTCTTCTTGATGTTGAGTTTCTTGATGATGTCTTCAATCGAATATTTCAAGTCACTATGCAAGACAACTTCATCTTGTTTTTCAATAATGACATATATCTGATATGTTGATTCAAACAATCTCTTGAAATATGAAAGTAATTCATTGATGCACACAGCATTCTGAATCTTCATTGTCATGTGTGTAATTTCACTTCTATTATTTCAATCATTAACAAGATATGATTTGCAAAGTATATTCATAAACGCATCGATATATCATTTTGTCTGAAACAAAAGACATCATTGAATAAAGTCATTCAGATCTTCAATCTGAACATTGAAAATTGAAAATTGAGCATGATTTATTTAGAAAGTTAGTCAGTCTGTTGTTTCATACAGATATGAAGATTGATGTACAAAACACATTTTATTTTCACTTTTTACAAGTTATTGATTGTTGAGTGTTATCAATGAAACATCATCTCATGATATAATATGTCTCAAACTGATAGCTTGCTGCAGAAGATTACACAATATGAGTCTTTGTAATCTTGCTTACTGCTGATAGATTTCATTTGATGAAGAGTTTGCTTGTTGAAATTGATTTCTGTCGTACAATCTCTGCTTGATGATGATTTAATTGTGAGAATCGAGCAATAAGCTGTAATTCAATGAAAGCTTGAGAATTTGATGATTAAGATGTTGAAGCAACAGAAGAAGAGTCAATAAGATCAATAAATTCAACATGATGTGATCTGAAAGTTAAAAATGATTCAAAAGAGACATTTCGTGAGTTTGAATCATCGCATTCATGACAGAATTTGACGCTGAATGACAAGTCAATATGAAAGTCATCTGTTTCAAGACAATACTGTCTGATCATATCAATACAAGTGCAACATATGATGTTTTTTCACTTCATATGAATCATTGAGAATTAACGAAATTACACATACAACAGAGTCATAGCTAATGTGATACATGCTGAGCAGCGACTTTCTTGTCTATCGAGTCTATGACATATTCGATTGCTCATTATCTTCATTGATTTCAAGCATTCAATGTACATCATCATTTGAATGTGCTGTCTCATGTGTTAGGGGCCAGCATAGAGCGAGTCATATGGGTGTAATGTAACGAGTATATAAATGCTAAGGAAGGAAAGTATCTAGAAGGGAAGAGCCGGCTATCTATATGACTCAGGAGAACATAAGCTAACCCTGAATAGGGTTGGCCTCGGAACAACCCTATAGCCTAGCGGCGAGCGGCCGGCGATAGTCATCAACATAGCCACCAACATAGCTACCAACATAGGTGCGTAGCTAGGATCGTAACATCATGCATGTCAGATAAACTATCTGATGCAATGTGATGATAAATTAACTCTCTCAAACGAAGATATTTCTGATAGTGCAATTGACTACGATGTGCAAATCTCTTTTCAAAGTTAACGTTCAGCTGCTTTGTATCAATATGAAGATCAATCATGACTTTCAAACATCAATTAAGAACATTGACAGATAAATACTCATTAATCACTATCATTTATTAGCATGATAAATCAAGCATATCAAGACAAGAGCATATCATATTTCTTTACATCTGTTGATAATTCATCAAGCAGAATTGAATCAAGTTGAAAAGTTAGATCTGAAATCTGTTCTGAGTAATGATAGAGAATTCATGATTGATCTGAAACACAGTTGAATCAATTCTTTTGTCGATAAATCTTATGATAGTTTCAGCTTTTAACATATGAATATACTTTTCGATATAGTATGAGCATGTAGATAGCATGAAGACAAATGCAATCTGCTGATGACTTAAAGTTGAAACTGTTTTCTTCATGAAGATTGTGAAAGTATATTTATGCTCATATTAGTATGAAGATGAATTGATGTTGAGTAAATAACATACACATCAACAATAGATCAACATTTTATTTAGCTGATTTCATCAAGACTCAATATGTTGATTCTTAATGCTCATTTCATAGAAAAAGCAATTCTTGAAGAGAATATTTGATTCATGATCTCGACAAAGACAATGATGTGTGACAGCAAGCAAGTCTGTTTTCACTTCTCGATTGAATTTTATAACTTTCAAAATCTTGTTTGTTTTCTTTGTTGAATCTAGAAACTGTTGAAGACAGCTTATATTGATATGAAATGATATCTCAACATAGATTCAGACAGTATATCGAGAGTATGCATCAATGATTTCATATATTTCAAATTCAAACATGTTCAGTTGGCAATAATCATTGATTGATCATATGAAGTTAAAATCTGAAACAATGTATTCATCTTAAGTTCATTGCAAATCATATTTTCGTTGAGTAACATCATCAGAGTTCAAGATCTTAATCAAATCATAGAGTCAAGTGCTATAATGTGTTAGTAAAGTAAGACAACATGTTGAAGATGTGAATGATCATGATATTAGATGATCTTGCTCTCAGAAATGAGCATGAAGCATATCATACTCATAATTCTCAATGATTCTCTTTTGAAGTTCAACTTCTACAATAGACAGCATTTCTGCATCTGCTATCTTTTTATTGATTAAATCAACGCGATTCTTCAATCTCAGCTTCTTTCATATGCATATAAAAGAGAATCGTGTGATTTTAGAATCTTTGTTCTCAAGAATTCGAAGTATATTCTTGTCAAACAGATGAAGTAGATAAAGTTCTCTGATTCAATCATGAAATTCATCACTTGTGTTCGCTCAAGTATTTCTGATTATCTGTCATATGTAAAGTCGATTGTGCAGAGTTTGTTGAGTTATGTTGACATGATATTCATCTTGTAGAATTTGATGAATATCTGATATCTTGACATCATTATGAGATAGTTCAAGAATTCTTTTCTTGTGATCTTCAAGAAAAATAACTGATTGAGACATGATGAGATTGAGTATCATTGTATATCGACAAATGTGCGACTCGCATTTTAGCAGAAGCTTCAAAATTTGACGTAATTGATGTAATCAATGATTTATTATCTATTTAGTTACTTTGTGCATCACATCAAAATATTTGATTATCTTTGACATAATTATTTGTAACAAACATAGAGAGTTACAAGTGAACAGAAAGAACTGTCGCTTTGTTACATTAATGTTCAATAGCTGTGATTAATGTAACTTGAAGCAGTCATGATTCATTGATTTGTTTATTATATGTTGAAAGCTTCTGTTCTTATGCAAATCTTGATTAATTCTTTCTGCTCTGATCTTATTTCTATTCAATTACTTGAATCTCATCTACACTCTTTTACTCAGATATTTTACTCAGATCTTACTCAAATCTTACTTATATCTTGCTCAGATTTTGCTCAGATATCTTGCTCAAATCTATTTGCTTTGTCAACACTTGTCGACTTGAGAATCTTCTTACTCAGATATTTTGCTCAGATCTTGCTCAGATCTTACTCAGATCTTGTTCAATCAACATTTGTTAACTTGAGAATCTTCTTACTCAGATATCTTGTTCAAATCTTACTCAGATATCTTGCTTAAATCTTACTCAAATATCTTGTTTAAATCTTGCTCAAATCTTGCTCAGATTTATTTGCTTTGTCAATACTTGTTAACTTGAGAATCTTCTTGCTCAGATTTGAATCAAGCAAAATATCTGAGTAAGAAATGTATTTTGCTTCTTGTATTTTGCTTCTTGTATCATGCTTCATACTCACGCTGTAGTCATACTGATATGTGTATTCTGCTCTGAATCATTCGTAGTCACTGTGTTGTTTATACTCACAGTGTCATGTCACTCATAGTCACAATGATCTTCTTTTTTCAAGTTGAATGATGATGATGACTACGTGTTTCTGAACTGAGTTGATTGTATGTGATTTGTTGACTATGACTTCTGATCTCTGACTTATGACATGATCAAGAGTAAATATGAGTTGACTTTGACTTGTGATACTTGATTGATGATATTGCATGACATGATATTGAGACATTTGCTTTAGCACTTGAGAGAATATTTCATAACATTGCTGTTGTTTGCAGCTATTCAGATACTTCATAGCATTGCTTTTGTTTATCACTATTTAAATATTTTACATAACTTAAACTTGAAGCAGACTAGAAACACTTCAGAATCAGACTCTGCGTCACGTAGCAGAAGCATTCAAAAGAGTAAACATTGAAACTCTAGAGACAGAAACATACATGAGTTCGCTACATGTTCATTTGAACATGCTACAAAACAAGATCACGTTACACAGTCGAGTTAATGATTGAACGCAAGAGATCAGACAAGCATGCGAACTAATACGCGTTCGTTTGACGAAAGTCAATCACGTCATTTCTCGCTTACTCATCATCAAGAAAATAATACTTCTGAATGTTTTTATTCAAGAAGATGCGAAGATACAGTTGAGATGCAGACGATGCACTCTCTTCTTCACAATGATTTCAACAAGCAATAACATCGCAATATGTTATGATGTCAGATCATCAACTTGATTTAAAACATAGATTGTCAATATCTTAGATAATCTCGATTCATTGAATCTGTTTCGCAGTTCAATGAATCAAGTCATCAATTTAGTCATCATCATCTTAATCTAGTTTCAGCAATTCTGTTTTGATCATCTCAATCATTTTGCAATCTTAAGTCAATAAAACTACTGTCTAGTCTTGATTCTGCTCAATTCATGTATATAGAAGTCAAACTTTCGTTCTTTTCTTTCACTCTTTATCTTTCATCTTGTACATTATTTGATGTATTGTCTTGTATTTAGATTCTATCAAAGTAATAATAATATCAGTCTTTTATATTAATAGTATCTCTAATCTAGCTCAGTCTTTGACATTATGAAAGATTTACACTTTCTGCAATGTTTTCATACATTGAAATCTCATCTAGTTATTCTTTTACTCAAATGAAGTCATCTTACAATTTCTTGATCAACGATGAGCGTGCTGTTAAACAGTTCGCTCAAAGTATGATCGAAAATTCAGTTGAGATCTTTCGCATAATGCATGAGCTTCAAAATCAAGTTCGACAACATGATGTTATCATCTTGTTCTTGTTCATCATTTTCAGTTCTTCAATCTATATAGAATTGAATTCTCAGTTTCTTGCAATGATAACTCAGATCGTCACATAAATCTTGAACAATCAATCTTCTTTCATTATTCATCTTTTTGCAAATTCTGTCGCTGTCATCATCGCTTCTAGATTTGAGAAGCTTCTCGACATATTTGAATATGAGAAGAACAAAGATTGATTGAATGCATGAGAGCAGAGTCTGATACAGCGCATGAACGTGAACGATGATCATTATTTCTCTTATCAAGTCAAGATCATCTATGTCGAGTCACGACTCATCATAAATAAGTAGACTCACAATTTAATGAGTCAATATCAAATCAATGATCTTTGCATCATTTTCATCTTTGCAGATTGATAACACAAGTTGCATCATTGCTGCGACAATTCTTTCAAGACAGAAGATGCTCATTTATATCTTCGCAAAACTCTGAAGTAAGACATGAATAACTTTGTTAACTATTACAATCTCTTCTATCAAAAGAAAGAATGTTCTTTGATGAAAGATTTTTCATTAACTGACTGTCTGAAGCGTAATGTCAATTATTTCACTCAAGTCATCGTCTTCTTCTGACGAAATCTCAATGAAACTCAATCATTCATCTTTCATCAATGAGTTCAAGCATTTTTTGACATCAACAAAGAGTTTCAACAGCTTAAGCATCATCAATCTCGCTTCGTTTTCATCATTGTTTTGTTCATCAAAGTCAAGAGCATCTCTGCATTGACTAGTAATTCTTTAAGTTCAAAAATCATCATTTCTGTGACTGTTGTTTCAACAATATCTTCATCTCTTTCTCTTTCATCTCTTGATGAGTCAATGAATCTAAACTTCGTCATTATCATCGTTCAAGATAAGATTCTGATCGTTTCTGAGATCAAGAAAATCTGCAATAAGTGAAAGCTGTATTACTATTGCAAGTTGCAACATTCAAGCAAAATTGCTAAAGAATGCTCAAATAAGAAACTCTTCACTCTGCATATCATGAATGTCTATGACAATGACATCATCAATATAAATGAAGAAGTCTCGCTGTCTGCAAGAAAAATCTAGTTTCTGAGCTAAGTCACGCTCAGAAATCTGTATACATATCATCTTGTTTACTAGTCTCAATCTTTTCATTCTCACTTCAATCATATAAAAAGTTTTCTGCTAAATCTGTCTTGAAACTCTTTGAATTCAATTCGACATTCAAAGATAGTCACATGATAGTATTTTATATTCTACGTCAAGTTCAATCTAAAGTTCTCGTTCTCGCTCTGATTGATAGTGAAGTCTTCACTTATGTCTTTATAAATAAATTCTTCACGCAACAACATCATCTTCTCTTGCATCAATTAATTCACTCTTGCAGACTTTGAGAATTTGATGATCAAGTCGCTTTAATCAACGACATTATTCATGTCGTTGAAATCACAATAATTCTCGATGAACACATCAAAAAACTATTCTTTTATGTCATTGAATTAAATCAATATCTCATCATCATGAGTTTATCATGACTTCATCATCACGTCATTGATGTCAATTTTGAACACAATATTCTCATCTTGTTTTTCTTCTTCTGTCTTAATCATTGTTGTCAATTTCTCGTCAAGATCTATGATCTTAATCAACAAGAAGAAGATTTTTCGCTTGAAGTTAACAAAGTAACTTCTTCTCAATCTCGCTCTCAATTCACTCACAAGAAGCAACTCAGTCTACAGATCGCTTACAAGAAGCAATTCAGCATTCAGTTCGCTAATAAGAAGTAATCTAGTTTCTCATTCATTCAAAAGAAGCAACTCAGTTTTCAGTTCACTCGCAAGAAGCAATCTAGTTTCTCATTCATTTGAAAGAAGCAATTCAGTTTTCAGTTCGCTCACAAAAAGCAATTCAGTCTTTAATTTACTTGCAAGAAGCAACTCAGTTTTCAGTTCGCTCACAAGAAGCAATTCAGTTTTCAATTTGCTTGCAAGAAGTAACTCAGTTTTTCATTTGCTCACAAGAAGCAATATAATTTTCCGTTTGCTCATGAGAAGTCAATTAATACTCAACTCATTTACAAGAAATAAATTTCATTCAATCTTGTTTCTCATCTGAAATAAGAAGCTTTTAGTCGTATTCTTCAAGTCATTCAAAAAGAATACTCATCAAAAATCAAGTTTCAAATTTCTTTCTTCTTTAGAACTTCTGTTGTTCTTCAAGCAGATTAATTCAATTGATCTTTTATACAACTTGACATAGTCGAGTTGAAAGCTCGAAGCTTTGATCATGCTGCTCATGTCAAAGACATTAAAGTGTTTAGCATCATTCTAAAGAAAATTGATGTCTTCTTGAATCTCGAGTCAATCTCGTCTTCTAATCTAGACTCTGATGAGTTAAAATCGCGTCATGCGACTTTGATTGTTTATTCAAAGAACAGTTCAACTCTTGCTCAGTTTTCATCTCGTTTTCAAGACAGTATGTATGATAAAAATCATCGTCTGAATCTTCATCAAATGAAAAAGAAATTTCATTTAACTGCATTCACGACACAAAAAGATCTTGAAGTCTATTGATAAAGTAAGAACATCGATTCAGTCACAATTCTATCATTCAAATATTTCAAGTTTCTAGACATCTTCTTCAAGAAGAATGTCGATATCTTGTTTTTGCATCAAGCTCATGATCATGTCATACATCTTAAAGAAGATGCTCAATTCTCAGTCTTCGCTTTGTATGACATGAGTTGTGACAAATTTCTAGAACTTTGTTGTTATCTGAATGAAAATCTGAGCAAAGATTTCATTTGAATCAGTCACTCTCAGATGATCATCTCTGTTCTTTTCATTAAGAAACTCGAAGAAGAACTTTGCTTCTGTATGAACTATCGAGATCTGAACGCTATCACAGTCAAGAATTGATATTCTCTGCTTCTGATTTCAGAAACGCTGAATCGTCTAAGTCGAGCTAAAATCTTTATCAAGCTGAATATCATCTCTGCATTCAATCGACTTCAAATCAAAGAAGAAGATGAAGCTTTCATCATCTTTTGCACTCAATTTGAATTATTCAAGTATCTAATCATGCTCTTCAATTTATGTAATGAATCTGTCTAATTTCAGAAGTACATCAACAATACTCTTCATGAACATTTAAATAAGTTCTGTACAGCTTATTTGAATGACATTTTGATCTATTTCAACAATGAACTCAAGCACGAGATTCATGTCAAGCTCATTCTGCGAAAGCTGCAAGAAGCAGATCTTCAGATGAATATAATCAAATGCAAGTTTCACGTCACTCAAGTTTCATATTTAGAATTGATAATCATCATCAAAAAGATTAAGATGAATTCTTCTAAAATTAGACTGATCGTCGAGTCGAGTTTCAAGTTGACATTTTGAACCCGAATCGTACTCGAATCGAGTTGCTCACATTTTCAACTCGATTCGAGTCGAGTTGAGCATATTTCCAACTCGACGCGACTCGACCCGACTGGGAATTGGGTCAACCCGACTCGACCCGCCAAGGACCCGAGCTTGGCGTCAAGAGGGCTAAATATAGAAAATTTTCCGGTTTTCGACTTTTGCATTACCTTTTTGCATTATCTTTTGATAGGGAGTCATGAAGGGGAACATGAAGATCGTTTGGTAGAAAGTCATAAAGAGGAACATGAAGATCGTTTGATAGAGAGTCATGGCGAGAAACATGAAGGTCGTTTGATAGAAGGTCATGACGAGAAACATAAAGAGAAACATGAAGGGAAACATGAAGGGAAACATGAAGGCCGTTTGATAGAAGATCATGACGGGAAACATAAAGAGAAACATGAAGAGAAACATGAAGGAGAAACATGAAGATCGTTTGACTTTGGTAGAGAGTCATGACGGGAAAACATGGTAGAAAGCCATGAAGGAAAATCATGTAGGCTGTTCGACCAAGCTATTTACACCTACCTAATATCTTGTCGAGTCGAGTCGAGTTTTCGAGTCGAATTGTCGGGTCAAGCTTCTCAACTCGACCCGAGTGCTCGAATTCAACTTCTCAACTCGACTCGACACTTTTTCAAAAAAATTCCAACTCGACTCGACACTTTTCGAATCGAGTACTCGACTCGACGCGATCAGTCTATCTAAAATAGACATCATTGTCAATTGATTCATTTTGATCAACGTTAAAGACATTTAAAGTTTTCTAGATTTCACGAACTTCTATAGAAAATTCATCTATGACTATAGTAGAATAGCTATTTCGCTCACTCGTTTCATCAGGAAAGATGTATTCTTTGTCTGATCTCAGAAATGTCAAATTGCATTCAACATTCTTAAGAAAGTCTTCACTTTCAAGATTATTCTTCATCATTATAATTCAGATCACAAGATTGTGATAGAAATTGATGCTTTGAACTATGTGTTCAAAGACATTCTCTCTCAGTATGATGAGAATGAGATTCTTCATTCAGTCACTTACTTTTCAAAGAAGCATAACTCAATCAAGTGTAACTACGAGATCTATGATAAAGAACTCATGATCATTGTTTGCGCTTTCGAGAAATGATTATCAGAGCTTGAAGACTTTATTTATTCTGTTGAGATGATCACGAATCACAAAAATCTTGAGTATTTCATGTCAACTAAGCAGTTGAGTCGTCATCAAACTCATTGAAGCAAATTTCTGTTTAAATTCAACTATCACATCGCTTATCATCTCGACAAAATCAATGATAAGTTGAATGCTCTGACACGTCGCTCAGAAGATCTTTTTAAAGAGAAAGATACATTCGATTCTTGATATCAATATCAACATCAGATAATTCTGAAAACTCATGTTTTAAATCTCAATATTATTGAGAATTTCGCTCTTGACATCTTCAACATCAAAGTCATGAAGCTTCAGTCACAAATCATCATTCTAGATTCAGTTCAGTTACATCTGTTTTCAATTATCTCAGCATTCTTGCAAATTTTAACTTTCATGAATCTAGAAATTGAAGAATTCAATGTTGAAGATGTCAAGTCTCAGCTAGATCAAGACACTCTGAATCTTGATGAAGATTCTGCTGATACTTTCACTCAGACATTGTGAAAGCAAGTTGAAATCAATGACAAATTCGCAGCTTAAATAATCAAAGTGCTTCGCAATGAAGCACAACATCACAACAAGATTTCTCTAGTCAAGTGTGAAGAACACGAGAATCATCTGTACTTTCAAGAAAGAAAGTACGTGCTCAACTCAAATAAACTACGTCTTTGTATCATTCAGCTCGCTCATGATAATGTCATCGATGATCACTCAGAAAGAGCAAAAAGTTATGAACTGATCAATTGAGTCTACTGATGATCAAACATTTATAAGTATGTTCAACGCTTTGTATGAAACTGTCACGTGTGCACACGTTTTAAGCTCTTTAAACAACGAACTCAAGAATGATTGTGTTCTCTTTCAATTCTCGAATGTCGTTGATGTGATATCTTCATGAACTATGTAAATTTTTTATCGCTCAGTATCTTCATGAATATCACATATAAATATGTTCTAGTCTTCGTCGATCATCTTATCGAAATGAGACATTTAGTTCTCATCACTTCTATGAAAGTTGAAGAAGTTATCAACTGCTTTTATGTTCATGTTTGAAAACATCATGATTTACTCGAGTTCTTCATGTTTGATTGAGACACACAATTCATCTTCGATGTCTGAAAGCATATGTGTAAAATGCTGAAGATAAACATCAAGTTATCAACGTCGTATCACTCTGAGATCGATGATCAAATCGAGAGAATTAATGCTATCATGAAGCATTATCTTCAAGTCTTCGTCAATTACATGCAGAATGACTGAGCTAAATGACTTTCTGAAGTTGAATTCATCATCAATAATGCATCATCATTAATCACTCTAACATCACTCTTCTTGATCAATTCAAGTCAAAACTCACGTCTAGACTTCGAGTTTTCTGAATTTCTGCTCAAGAATCTTACGTCTCAAGCTTGAGACAAGTTAATCAATGTTGAAGAGTTCATCAAGAAGATGAAGAAATTAACTGAGCATCTACATGATGAAATGCTTATAGCTCAGATCATCTATAAATTCAATGTCAATCTCTTTCATCGTTCTTATTTTAAATACTTCGTCGAAGATGAAGTCTGATTGAATGCTCGCAATTTCAGCATCACTCATCTTGCTGTCAAGTTAAACAATCATAACGTTGACTTCTTCAAGATTAAGCATGTCTTCAAGAATAATTCTCTGATCATCGAGTTAAATCTTTCAGCATTCATGAAAATTCATTTAATCTTTCATGTCATTCTTTTGAGTCATATCACAAGTGATTTTCTTTCGAATCAACGTCAGAAATCTTGAGAACTCATTGTCATCAAGAATGATGAAAGATTCTGATATGTAAACAGCATACTAAACTTCAAGCGTGATAGATGTTATAACTCATCTCTGCTCAAGTATTACGTCGATTGAGAAAATCACTTTTCTACTTGAGAGTCTTTTCATCTTCTGAATAATTGTAAGCAAGCGCTCGATGAATATCATCTCGTCAACTCTGTCGTTGAAGAATCACATGTATTGTCATGTGTGATGTCTCAATGTCAATGTCAAGAACTTTAAGTTCAATCTTCATCATTTCAACTCAGCTCAGATCTGACTCAGATCTTGTCTAAATTTAACTCAAACATCTTGTTTAAATTTGACTCAGATGTGACTCAAATGTATTTTAGTTTCATTTGTGCATCATCACATTAAACTGCATTTCGTCTCTTTCTTATTTAGATCTGACTCAGATCTTGTTTAAATTTGATTCAGATGTGATTCAGATGTGTTTCAATTTCATATGCATCATCACATTAAACTGCATTTCATCTTTTTTTCACTCAGATCTGACTCAGATCTTGTCTAAATCTGATTCAGACATTTCGTTTAAATCTGACTCAGATGTAACTCAGATGTGTTTCAATTTTCTGTGCATCATCACGTTAAAATGCATCTTGTCTCATTTCACTTTTCAAACATCTTGCTCAGATTTAACTCAGATGTGACTCAGATTTATTCTAGTTTCATCTGTGCTTCATCACATTAAAATGCGTTCACATCAATTCTTGTCTCATTTCAGTCTTCATCTTCAATTCTTTCTCATTTCATCTTGTTTCTTCTTGTTATCTTGCAGAAGCTCAGTCTTGAAGAGAGAAGTTACTGTCATGATGTCAGATCATCATCTTGATTTAAAACATAAATTTTAAATATTTTAAATAATCTCAATTTATTGAATCTGTTTTGCAGTTCAATGAATCAAGTCATCAATCTAGTCATCATCATCTTAATTTAGTTTCAGCAATTTTGTTTTAATCATTTCAATCATTTTGCAATCTTAAGTCAATAAAATTACTGTCTAGTCTTGATTCTGCTCAATTCATGTATATAAAAGTTGAGCTTTTGTTCTTTTCTTTCGCTCTTTGTCTTTTGTCTTGTACATTATCTGATGTATTGTCTTGTATTTAAATTCTATCAAGTAATAATAATATCAATCTTCTATATTGATAGTATTTCTAGTTTAGCTCAGTCTCTGACACTTGTGTTCTGCTTCTTGTATTCTGCTTCTTGTATTCTGCTGCTTGTCACTCATATTCACGCTGCAATCACACTGATATGTGTATTCTGCTCTGTGTCATTCGTAGTCACTATGTTGTCTGTAACTATGAGATTGCATCATCTTAGTCTCAATGTTGCTCATACATATATTCTGCTTCTTGTATTCTTCTGCTTGTCGCTCATATTCACGCTGTAGTCATACTGATATGTGTATTCTGCTTCATGTTGTTCATACTCACTGTGTAGTTCATAGTCACGATGTCTCATCACTCATCTCATGCTGTCGCTCATATTCAATGTGTCACTCAATACTAGAACAATGCTTCTACACAGTGTAGATTGATCTAAAGATTGTACTACAATTTACATTATTAACTACAATGAACATCAAGTTAACATTTATGAGATGAATTTTGAATTTTGAGATGAATTCACGACTTCGCTCGCCTGACGTTCAACATTCAACATCTGAGATTTGAGTTATTTCAGTTTGCACGATATGATCTGCCGTACTAGAACTCAGTAAGTGAACAAGCTAATTCGCAACGAGTGCTCAGAGACAAGCTCGCTTACTGTCGTACAGACTTCATATTTCAGTCGCTGATTGAAGTTTTCTTATACAAATATATGTGTGAGTAGTCTAAAACATCAAGGAAAGTCATCATATGTTCGCAAAAAAGGCTGAAAAGACAAGACGAATAGAAGAAATAATGTGACATTCTCAGCGCTCATCAATTCAATCTCAGTTCAGCTGCTTCATCGATCGAGCATGCTGAACGACGATTACGCTTCTACAATATTCAGAGTAATCCAGTGAAGAGCTACTTTCAGTATGCGGCCAAAACCCGATTCCTGAGAGAAGTCTTTGTTGTGAAGCCAGTATTTGTTTGTCTGAGCGACGACTCGATTCTCGAGCTGAGGAGATGTGAAAGTTCTCGACATCATCCCAGTCTGCCCATGCCTGCTCGATCTTCTATTTCTCTAGATGTCTGTTGCGATACCATTCATTGGTAGTATAAATAGTTTCGATATTTCGTTGAAACATCTCGCACAGCAGCCAGGCTGGTTCCCACCCTTTGTGGTTCTCGGCAGTAGAAGCTCATTTGATGAGACCTAGAAAAAGCAGAACACAATGGAGTATAATGTCGGTTTTGAGGTGTTCGACATCAGTCTCTTCTTCACGTTCACGGCTTACTGGGCTTTAGTAGGCTTCCTCGAGTCGGTTAAGCCCCACTAGAAGCCCTGGAAAGTGGCTCCTCCTTCCAAACGTTAATCCACAGTTACTGTCTTGTATGGCAGTGGTTCTATCTTCAACTGCGTCTACCGCAATTGCAAAGAAATATTATAGGAACCCACAGTTCGGTAGTGTATAGGATCATTGCGGCTTGACATTACCGGCTTAGATGAATGCCATTAAATCAGCAAAGGATACTTATGATATTCCAGAGGGAGGCTATTTATTGCGGTAAACTTCATGGACCATCAATGACTTTAGTAAGGCGCAGACTCCAAGGAAGGTCCTGGAAAACGTAACACCAGAAGACTAAGAGCAAAAAGTGCTACACTCGAGAGAGCCATGGCAAGAGTCTATGAACTTTGTGGACCCTGGTATCCTCATGAATTCACTCATGCGGCTGTCAAAAAACCAAAAGCGTGGAAAATCGATTGACCGGAAACATTTCAGGATCGTTGATGAAGTCGATGAGCTTGAGTATGCGGCAGACGTCTTTTGCCAGGCATATGTGCCTGAAGCTCTTGAAGGATATGGAAACCCAATATTAGAGGATGAGATGGATCCACCCTTATAGCCATCCATGAGCTTCTCGAACACTTCAAAATTATTCAAACGCCACATTGGATCGATGACGAGAACAATGATTGGCCGGCTGGACTGTCGATTGATATCGATGACCCTACTAACCGTCGCAGACTGGAACAGGGCCGGGCGGAAATAGGCGATACTTGAAAGCGATGCCTATGTTCTACGAGACTACGACTGCCTGAAGGACCTTGGCCAGGAGAGAATGGGAAGGACTTCTCCGTCGACTGAGACGACGTCAACTACAGAGGCTAAAACTATCAACAGCTTTGCGGAGAGAGGCCCACAGCCGACGTGACTGTTCGAACACATGTAGTATCAACCTCTGCATTTTCACAGAGCAATCCCTAAACACAACTTCATCTAATGCGCCGAACCAAACACCTTACCCTCCCAATCCTAAGAGCATGCTCCTCAAACCCGCCGACCGCCCCTCCCCAAAGCTTCCAATCGACTTCCCGCAACCCCTCAAGCAATCGCGTTAACCTCCGGTATCTCATCCTTACGTATCACCACAACCTGAAACATCTTCTTCACCCCCACCTCGATCCTCCCCCCCAAATGCCATTTCCGCGCCACACATTTCTGAATAATCTCCTCCGCCCGCACCGCCACGTCGTTCGTCGAGAACCAATCTTCCGCCGTCGACGTCCACCCCACCACCTCAATCGAGCAGTACTTGTTCGACCAGCGGCCCAGGAACCTGCGCTCGGCAAGCGGGACGGACCAGAACCGGTCGTCGTAGGCGTTGGGGGCACGACGGAGGACGCGGAGGGCGGCACCGCATTCGTCGGCGACGATAGGTTTGGTGTATTGGCTGTTGGAGTAGCAGAAAGTGTCTACGGCGAGGGGGTGGGTTGTGGTGTTTGAGTGGGGAGGCGCAAGGTTGAAAACGGGGGGGAGAGCGTGAATAAGAGTGGATAGAGTGGTGATGATGGTGGTGATGAGGAGTGAATAAATCATGGTTGGTTGACTTCCAAGTAGTCTCTGGATTAAGCAGATAGAGTGAGTATCTTGGGTTCGATCTTTGAATTGGAATTTGGACGGAAGATACTCGTGGGGAATATCCCTCAGGCGACCGGCTTGTTGAATATGCGCCGTGGTTATTCTCGCGCTTGAGAGTGGATTGCGGATGTGGCATTCGGAAAATGCTGAATGCCACGGCGTGGGGAACAGACGCGCACAAGGTCGATCATGCCCAGATGCCGATGCTGCTAGAGATGTCGATCATGCTTAGTGACTTGATGTATGTCCATGGTGTTTTGGTATTCGTTTCACAATAGGCTGCAGCATCACCCTAGTATATCGCTTTGAACTAACGAGGTATTTCCGATGCAGAGAGAATAAAACAGAGCCAAAGATCAGCCCTGTCGATGATGGAGATAATGAAAGAGCGACTGCAGTACCAAAAAATAAATCAACTGAAGAAATGTTCGCCAAAGAATGCGGCGTCACCTTTCGGCAATGCCAACGACGGGAACAACTCTCTTTAGTATGATAATTTGTTAGAGGGCATTGTACGCTCTGAAGCGGGTATTCTCTTTCAGCTTACCGTAGAAACTACTTCCAACATATTGGCGACTCCAGAGCTCGCCGAAACGAGAGTGTCTAACGCGAGGAAATAAGAGTGGTAGTCTTCGCAGGGTATTCATTCCCTTATTTTGTAGTCGGTTGACGAAGGTGCTTCGAGTCACTCAATTGGTTTAACTTGGAGGATTCGCACTTGCGCCACAGGTCGTTGAATTCTCAGACTGGCAATGCCTATTCATGATCTTCTTGTTCTTTTGAAAGGCCAAGATGGCCTTAGCGATACGGCTTCGGACGAACAATGCCGCCTAACACCTCTTTTCCATAACGGCATCTCGTCTACCGCGCCATGACAAACTTGTGACGACGGGCGGATACAACAATTTTGTGGGCTTCTAGTCTCCCAACTAGACGGCTGAGGTGGAGGCTCTTGCTGCCTCTGCACAAGCAGCTTCCAGGAACAGAGGCATAGGTCCAGGGAGGCATCGCCTCGTAGAATCTCGACAATGGCGATATGTCACGTGCTTGTTTTCTCCTTGGCTCGTTTGGTTAACCAAAATAAAGTCAAAAACCTCGTGATGAGAATTTAGGGCTTTGCGACTAGCGTCCACTGTTAGCGGCCTTCTTGAACCAATGAGCGTCGTCCGGTTTCCAATACCACTCCATCAATAAAGACAAGGCTTCCCACATATAAATCCACCTGGCCCACTGTTCTTAATCCCAGAAACTTGTTCAAACAACATCCACTCAAACCTCTGCGGACTACCACCAACAAGAAACAACCCACACTCAAAGCAATGACTGTTCCAACAACCTGCTGCGGCCGCTCTGGGGGAGACTGTGTCTGCGCTTCGCAGGCCAGGTGCTCTTGCGGTAAACAATCGGCACTCAATTGCACATGCGAGAAATCCTCCACCGAGAACACTGTTGCGGGTCCCCGTTGTTCATGCAGTAAGCCTCTTTGCCAAAACTTGCTTCCTCTAGACTTTGGTGTCTCTACTACCAGCACTGGAGTAGTTGCACAACATAGATTAATTCTGACAACGATCTTAGGAGCTCGCCCCGCGGGAGAATGCACTTGCGACCGAGCATCTACGGAGAATGTCAAACCTGCAGGGTCGACTTGCGCCTGTGGTGCAAGACCAGCTAGTACGTAGCTCTCCATGTTATTCTCTGAATCTCTGCTGATGCTTCTTCAGACGCTTGCAGCTGCGAAAAGGCCGCTGACGGCGGCATCCTCCCCACTGAGACCGACTTCACTACAAAGGCGTCTGGGGCTTAGGATGGTACTTTAGAGCACAACAGGCTTCCAGGATTGATGGTTACGGGGAGAGACACAGGTCTCGCATAGGAATAGGCGTTATCAGAAATAGCATTTGATACCAGGCGTTGGCTTGTGAGCTGGAGTGTGAATTCAGGCAGTCACCCTGTACTTCTACATGCAAATACGTGCCGCAATAGGACTGCGGATTTTAGTCGATTAAATCCTGCAGGATTGCCTGCATTACCTCATATATGCTGTTGTTACTGAAGATCTCATACCTTTGCTTTTCAATGTGCACTTCTCTCATTGCCCCTCGTCACCTCTGGACCCCACCCGGATCATTGTTTCGCCGCCGCCGACGACGGGATCACCAGGATGGCAAGTACCTTAGAATACTAGAACTAGCGGCGGAGGTCGGCACTTCCGCATTCTTAGTAGTAGCAATCTGCAGCTCTACAGTAGCACCCTTCAGTCCTGCAGCCAGGTTGGACGTACATCTATTGTATTCGAAAGTTGATATTTCCACGCGCAGGCGGTACGCCTTCCTTTCATTGAACGCAATCTTCGGCTGAGGCAGCTCTGTTGGGGAGCGTTGTGGAAAAGCAGAGCTTACCCTCACATCCTGGTTCTGGGGTACTCGACGCGCCAGCAACAAGTGCCCAAGCCGTTTCCACAACACCTAATTCATAGCCTACTGACACCAATCCTGGAGTCGTACCGCTTCGTATATCCTCGCTAAATCTACTGACCATCTCCAAAGGTTGGCGCAACCTTCAAGCTGGCGAGCGCGGCGGCAGCCGGCTTCCTCGGCCGGGGGAGCTCTGGGAACCAGAATTCTATGCGAGGGCTTATCCAGTTCATAGCAGACTTACGAAATGCAAGAGCAAGGGATCTGGAAGAAAAGCGCATAAACAAGGAGTTGGCAAACATCCGGCAGAAGTTCAAGGATGGAAATCTAAATGGCTATCACAAAAAGAAATATGTCTGTAAACTGTTATACGTATACATTTTAGGCTGGAACGTCGACTTTGGACACCTGGAAGCGGTCAACCTCATATCTGGCAACAAGTACTCGGAAAAGCAGATTGGCTATCTTGCTGTGACACTTTTTCTACACGAGCAACACGAGCTACTACATCTTGTGGTCAACAGTATACGGAAGGACCTGCTGTCACATAATGAACTATTCAATTGTTTAGCCCTTCATGCCATTGCGAACGTTGGGGGGCGGGAGATGGGTGAGGCATTGAGTGGGGATGTACATAGGTTACTCATATCACCGTACGTGCTTTCAGAGGTGAGTAGGTATCTAAACTGATGAACTTAGTACATCAAAAGCCTTTGTCAAGAAAAAAGCTGCATTGACTTTACTACGTCTTTATCGAAAATACCCCGCCATCGTCCAGCAAGAATGGGCGGAGAGAATCATCTCGTTAATGGACGACCCTGATATGGGAGTGACACTGTCAGTAACATCTTTGGTGATGTCGCTGGCCCAGGATGAGCCCGACCAGTACAAAGGAGGCTATGTCAAGGCTGCGCAGCGACTGAAAAAGATTGTTGTGGACAACGATGTTCAACCGGATTACTTATACTACAAGGTGCCTTGTCCATGGATACAGGTCAAGCTGCTCAGACTGATGCAGTACTATCCCCCATCAGGTTTGCGTCGAGCTCCCGGTATAGCAGTGTTTTTCTGATAGGAAAGCAGAAGATACTTATGTCCGAAATCTCATCCGAGAATCCCTACAACAAATATTACACGAGGCAATGCAGATGCCAAAGAACGTGCAACAAAACAACGCACAAAATGCAGTGCTCTTTGAAGCTATAAATCTCGTGATCCACTTGGATACCGAACATAATTTGATGGTGCAAATATCATCAAGGTTAGGCAAGTTCATTCAGTCGCGCGAGACCAATGTTCGATATCTCGGACTAGAGGCGATGACCCACTTCGCTGCTCGAGCAGAAACGCTCGACCCGATCAAAAAACATCAAAACATCATCATTGGCTCATTACGGGACAGAGATATCAGCGTCCGGCGAAAAGGCCTAGATCTTCTATACAGCATGTGTGACCTATCGAATGCACAGCCCATCGTCAACGAGCTTTTGAAATACCTAGCTAGCGCGGATTTCGCCATTCGTGAAGAGATGGTCCTGAAAATCGCTATTCTGACCGAGAAGTACGCCACTGACATTCAGTGGTATGTGGACATCTCGTTACGGCTTATTGCTATGGCTGGCGACCACGTCAGCGATGAGGTGTGGCACCGGGTCATACAAATCGTGACCAACAACGAAGAACTGCAAGTCTATGCTGCGCAGCATATCCTAGAATACGCCAAAGCCGAGACATGTCATGAGACATTGGTCAAGATAGCGGGATACCTTCTTGGTGAATTTGGGCATTTAATAGCAGATAGCAAAGGATGCAGTCCAATTGAGCAGTTCCTGGCCCTCCAGAGTAAGCTACAAGGATGCAAGTCAAGCACTCGGGCTATTATCCTCTCCAGCTTCATCAAATTCGTCAACCTGTTTCCTGAGATCAAACCGCAACTACTCCACGTGTTCCGAGAGTACAGTCATGCTCTGGACTCGGAGCTGCAGCAACGTGCTTGCGAATATCTCACGCTAGCCACCCTCGCAACCGATGATCTCCTAAGGACAGTATGCGACGAAATGCCCCCTTTCCCCGAGCGAACGTCCGCCCTATTGTCGCGTCTCCACGGAAAGCATGCAGGAACCAGTGATAAAAGAACCTGGGTGGTAGGCGGTAAATCCGCCAACGTCGATTCCAAAGAAATCCAACTAACCCAAGCCACCGGCTCCAATGGCATCAAACGATCCTTTACAGCGCCCACCAATGGTGCGATCGCTCCCACGAACGGTCCCGTACAGCCCACCATCAACGGCACAAACGGCACACATGCCAACGGAACCCGCAGCGACCTCGAAGGCCTCGATATGACGCCCCCCACCACTTCTAAACCACCCAACCTCGCTTCCGCAGCCCACCTAAGCCCCGGATGGGAAGTTGGCTATAAACGCCTCCTCTTCTCCGACGAAGGGATCTTATACGAAGATTCCCAAATCCAAGTCGGCCTGCGCTCCGAATACCGCGCCAGCATGGGCTGCCTCATCCTATACTTCACCAACCGCTCCTCCAGCCCCATCGGCTCCTTCACCACCACCCTCGACAATCGCTCCGTCGATGCTCTCCGAATCGACAGCAAGAGCCTCCCCGACAGCACCATCCAGCCCGAGTCTCAAGCCCAGCAAACGATCATGTTCAACGCCCTCGCACCCTTCTCCCTGCCCCCAACAATCCGCATATCCTACCTCGCCGGCGCCTTGCAGGCCCTGACGCTGCAGCTCCCCGTTATGATCCACAAGTTCACGGACCCAGCAGACCTCTCTGCGGACAACTTCTTCAAGCGCTGGCGGCAGATTGGCGGCGCGCCTAGGGAGGCACAGCGGATCGTGGGGCTAACGGGGAAAGGGACCACGGTTGATAAAGCGTTTACGGATCGCATGGTTGGGAGGCTGAGGTGGGGGGTGTTGAGGGGGGTGGACCCGAATGAGAGGAATGTGGTCGGGGCTAGTGTGTTGTATACCGGTGATGGTGAGAGTGGTGGGGCAGGAGGGAAGTTTGGGTGTTTGGTTAGGGTGGAGCCAAACTATGATACCATGGTATGTCTAGCCCCTTTCTCTTCTTTTTGCTTTTCTCCTCCGCTTCTCCAGTCCCTTGTGCTCCTTATTTGGGGTAGCGGAAGTAACTAACAATAACCCAACAGCTCTACCGCATTACCATCCGTGCAACGGACGAGTCCGTCCCGCCCGTGCTGATGAAACTGTTGGAGGAAGTGTTTTCACAGGGTGTGGAGCGTGACTAGAATAGCTGGGATACCCCCTAATAAGCTAGAAATTCCAATGGTTGGAAGTGCTTGAACGACAATTGCTTCTAGGCACTAGAGGAGCCCTGGCTAGGGCTACGCAAATAACGGCGTTGAAGGGAACGCATTACTAGGAGTTTCCTGTGGTTTCTAGGGAACGGGGCGACGTACATAGCTATGCCTCTGTTCAAGAGAGATGAGGGAGAATGTGTATTTAGGGGTGAATATGATTATTGAGGGACAAGGAATTTGCAACTCAAGATATCCATATTGCGAGTCGTTGTAAAGAGTAATGCTGGGACGAGAAAGATCCTTGAATACGATTACGTCCTCTTCAACGGAACCTCTCCAACAATAGCAAAGGTGCTCCAACGACACGGCCGCTTCGGCACTAGACGAAGCCTAGCTGTTGGCAGGATAGCGTTCGAATAGACTGCATCACGAGGCCTCTCCTATAGGTTCTAGGGGAGGGAGGGAGGGAGAGGGGATGGAGTTGAACGTATGTATACACCTATGCCCCACCCCCCCCTTCTGACCGACATCGGACCAGCACCGCGATATCTAGCAATAAAGATAACATTTCTCAGAAAGACCCCACTCCCCCCCAAACCCAACCTCCACACACACACACACACAACCTCTTCCCCAACTCTCCCTTTTCCAAAACGAACCAACCCACACTCTCCCTCTCTCTCAACCAGAAAAACCACCTCGCTGTTTATTTTATTTTTCTTGGTTTTGTATATATCAAAATAAAACACCCTCCTGACCATCGAGCTATTGTAGAACGTCATGATCGAGTCTGGCGGCACCGTGTTGCTAGAAATCTGAACCGGCCTGGCTTGGTTGGAGGGGGTGTTGTTGCTTTGCATTGTGTCAGGGAGATTTTTATTTTTTGGGGGGGGTTTTTGGTTTGGGAGGTTCGATTCTTGTGGTGGGTTTTTGAAGGGGGGATAGTACTGTACTTTTAAGGGATGGGGGATAATGGGGGAGGGTTTGTGGGGTTGGTTGGTTGGTTGTTTTTAGTGGGTATAGACAAGATTTCATAGCTTGAGAAGACTGGTTACGATATTCCATCTGAGCGCGTCCCTTATCTAAACAAGAATCTGTAACGTCTGTTGGAATATCCCATTCTACGTCTGCTCCCCCCCCCCCAACCCTTTTCGAATCAACGAACCCCACCCAGCCATCAGATCCAAACCCCCTTCCTTCTTTCTTTGTCGTCTTCCTTGGCATGTCGCTATCGTTGATGCTTAGGCAAAATTGCAGATCTGTTGGCATGAGCACGAGGAGAGGTGTTGAGGAGATGATCTGTATGAGGGCTTTTACGCAAGCGGGGCCGTGAGAGATTAGAACATGGATTGAGGGAAATGGAGACGGGGGTATGGTGGGGACAGTGTGAAAGGGGGAGGGTTAGAGGAAGAGCGGAGGAAAGAGAAGAGGAAGCCCAGGGGGGGGGGAGAGGAAGGGGCCAGGAAATGGGGAGGAATGGACGTGGTTTCATTAATAGCACGCTCTGCTCAGTATAGACTGGGGGAGCAGGGACGTTTGCAGGTTGGAAGATTAAGTCACTGCACGGGTGAAATGGTCCAGTGCGTACTATGGTATATTAAAATGGCCGGCTTGGGGGTGAAATGTTGGTGGTGATGTTCTACATATTACGTTCATGGTTCGTTGATGTGTCTTGGATTTGCGTGTGGTATGTGCGCTGGTGATGTACGCTTCTTGTTACTGTGGGGCCTCTTGTGATCCTTGCTGATGGAAGCGATGGTTTGATATCTCGTGTTCTATGTTTATGGGCGGATATGGTTCTCATGGAGTAAACAATAGCAGAATACCAGAGCGGTGATAATTTCTCGCATTCTTCTTCTCTTCTATTTCTTCTCCTTCACACTCTTCCTTCCTTTTCCTCGGCCTTCTCCGTAGCATAGTGCACCCAATTATCTAAAAAGGTATTCTCTCCAATTCGGCTCGAACATACCGGACCAAGCCAGATAAGCCACGAGTTAGAAGACATAAAATGCTGCCTGAACAGTTGAGTGTTTCAAGCTTGCTATTACCAAGTGGTTGTCCTTGTCGTAATAGGCTCCATACCACCTTCTATATGCGAGGCCTAAAGCTTTTCAGTTTTGGTAGTCAAATTTCGATACGACACGGGTACCGTTACAGACAAATTGAGGTTCTTCATGTCGAATCTGAAGAATAGAGCCATCGGCTATGTGAATAGGCTCGTCTATCCCACGAACAGTATATAAGGTTCTTGAGATTTGAGGTCATGTAAGATGCAGTTTTTGAATGGCGTTCAACGATTGTTCTTGCCTCTGTCAGTGAATATATGCCTGAGGTGAAAAGGGATTACGAGGTGTAAGAAACTGTAGAGGCTTTTCAACAGTGGTCATCGGAAGTGATAGCGAGGCTGGAATGTTATAATGTCTGGATGTGTGTGTGCTTTTATGGAACGGGTCTTGTCTCGTGTCCGGAGGCCTTGCTCTAGAGCTATGCTTTCCAAAGGTCGTACTAGGATACTTTAAGATGTATGTCATATGCAGAAACCTTTTGCGAAAGATAAGCGCATTACTTATGGCCGCTGGGTGATCCGGAGAGTAAGTTACCGGCTCCAGCTGTCTTTTTGTGATTTCCCTGTGTGACCGTTACTGAGAACTATGGAGCCTTAGGTCAGGTCAGCCCACTGTCGAGCAGCTTACGCTAATTTAGTAGTTAAAAGCTTTCATGTTGGCCGGGCGGATATTTCACTAAAAGCGGCGGCCGAGTCACTTGACTTCTCCAACACGGTGGATGCAAGCTTGGAAAAAGCCTTTCAGCACTATATCATCTTTTAGAGCACAAGGCATGTATAGTCGCAACAGATGGGTAGAACTTTTGTTCGTTGAGTAAGAATGTGCCTGTGTAGTGAAATGTGGTTTCCCGATTCGGCCTTCCTAGAGATTATTGCTTCGATTGGTAAATAGGATATTCATGAGATTAGAGGACGTAGGAGCCTTATCTTAAGAGGTCGAATGCAAAAGAGCTTGCATGTACAATCTGCTTTTTAAGACCAAGTCGAGGATTAAGGATCAAAAAATTGGTCTTCGGTCGAAGTATTGGGGAAGGAACTTACTTTATTGTTGTAATTGATGCTTGATTGTGATTGCTGATGTTGAAGATTAGTTGTTAATTGAATCGAGATTGATTGATTGCTGGAATGTTGAAATTAGTTGAGGGAGGGAAGAAAAGAAGAATGAACCTTGAATACCATTATTGAATTTGATAGTTGATTAACTTAATAGTGCTGAACAATTCAAGTACGAGTCGATCGATTTTTTGCTGGTGTTTACCTTATAAGGCGTTAAGGGGGGAAAGGGGAAGTGGTTGGTTGATTTAATTGCCACTATCGAGATTCAAACTGGCGACTTGATTGATCTGTAATGATGTTAGCATGTGCAGATAGCTACATCACTAGAGTGGTGGAACCGAAGATCACAGGGGGGTATCCCTTATTGTCAAATATAATCCCCCCCCCTTTTTTTCGGAAACTCGGACAAGGCTAGCTCCCAAAAAGGACCATGCCCTGCGAGAATTGAGACGGATAATCTGGATCTTCACTTACTCACCGCATTCAGCAGTAACCTTGCTCAGTCCTTAACGAGCAGATAATGCAAACTCCATTGCTTTTTGTCATGTGAGAGAAACCCTGATTCTTCATGACCAATTGCGGCACTTCGACTTGACTAAACTAAGTCAACATATTTCCTTTACCTCAGCATTGCATGATGTTCTTTGACACATCAACAGATATATTCTTACCGGCTCATCCACAGTCGTGTCGACAAGGAGCCTTTCAAGGCTGTCTTGGGCCAAAGAGTATCGATCGTCTTCGTTGGTGTATTTCTCCAGCCAACAACGTTCAGTACCTGCCTCAGGGCGACACCCACGATTCGGATCAAGTGCAGCTGCCGTCCTCTACATCCTTTAGTTTTAGCAAGCTGTAAGCCCGTGAGTATTTTGCGTTCTCTTGTAGTATGAGTCTCTTCGGAGCACTAAAGGTTCCCCAGGATGTACAGGGAGCAGCACAGGCACCTTCGGCGCAGTTCTTATTAGATCCTCCAAATGAGATACATGACCCTGCTTGCGGGCGAGTGGCAAGCGATATGCATAGGCTGAACGCAGGACTCGCATACTAAAACGGTTTGTGAGGAGAAAACTCCCCAGGTAACAGCTTAGTTGCAGGATAATATCTCGGTACGTGAAGAGTTGGTCATACGGAATTGTTGGACAGCAGAACCAACAAAACGATGTTGAAGTAATGGCGCCATTCTATTAGGCTTACTGCGCAGACTGCAAGGAGTATTTATCAGCTTCCTCGATATGAATCTGATGGCTGCCATGACAATCACCTGCCGGCGCTTGATTTGCGGCTGGTTACGCTGAATCTTTCGAACTCGCGGTAGAGAATCAACAATTCGAGACGCCGTTGTGAATAGACCTAGCCGTATTCTCCAGATTAGTGTACTTGAGAAGCATCCCCTGGCCAGGATGCACTGCATCAATACTCCTCGCTGTCTAAATGGCGTGACCTTCTTATCGTTGGCATCGACGCGGATCTTTGAGCACTTTAAAGTCCTATGGCGAAAGCCGCCATACCAGCTAGGGCAAAGCCAGTCTCCAATTTAAAGGGGCTATGACAGCTTTCGAACTATAAAGAAGCATACTTCTTCGCAGTAACTTCGATCACTTCATGGAAATGGAGATGGGTGGCAGTGTAGATCCCCTTCAGACTTAGTAAGTTGGCAATAATCGAATGCTCTTGAATTCAAAGACTTGGCACAAGTTTAGGACACAACGAACATGATCCAATCGTATAATGTCGTTATCATGGCAAGTATCGATGAAGATGAGGTTGAGATTGAAACGTCTTGCAAGGATTGGTAGTTTAGCGAATCGAGGGCCTCGGACTAGCGATGCATTATACCTTGCGCGGGTGATATTTATATCACCTTACTCCCTAGAGGTCACAGTACTCTCATTTTTGAGACACGAAGTCCGCCTGAGTATGTCTGTCATATGAAGCTATGGGGATCCCGTCCATCACACAGCGCAAGCATTTTCGCTTGGTACCATCCCTCCCCCACCAACGCTTGGAGAATCTAACCTTTCTCTAGGTGCCTGGCGAGCCCGAAGAACCAACTTCTACGGTAGTTCTGACCTCCCAAACCTCGCATTATGTCGACGTCCGTATCTACAAAGATTTGTACCAGAAAGAATTAGACCGAAAGGATGAGATTCATTCCATAGCCATCTTAGAATGGGCCTTTGCTGGTACATCTAGCACGACCGAGGGTTCTAGCGGACTCGAAGATGCCAAACCTCTACACTCGATCTGGGAGCACTGGATAGATTCCAAAAGTGATAATCCACGACCTGATGAAGGTGATATGTGGCGGCAAAAAAATGGTGACGTCTTGGAGCGAGGAACTCAGGTTCACCCCGTCACAGGACTTCAAACAGAGTACGAAGAGTTGTGGGGTGACTTGCAGGTAGAGAAGGTTGGTGAAGAGAGAGATCATGTCAGCATCGTCCTGAAGGTCGAGAACCATGAAGCCGGCACTAGAGGCATGGTTGTGAGGGTCGGTGATTGGTGTCAGGCAATTTTGAAGTCCAGAGAAGCATTGACTATCGAGAGATGGCGCTGGACAAAGAGAATGAACGATTGGGAAAGATTAGTGAAGATTGGAAGGGGCGACCTACCGTGCGCTATTGTCTGCAATAGCCAGATGGTCCGCGAAGAAGGCACCATCGTATGTGGTGACCTGGAGTGGACCATTGTTGAAAAGTTCCATTGGTGAAGGCTAGCCCCATTCTGTCTAGAGTAAGGGATGAACATCGCATTCCACTCGTAATGTTTATCTCCAACGTCTCTTGTGGTCATGTGGATGGCCTTCCAAATACTCAAGACCAGCTGAGCTCTGCACTTTCTTTCATCCACCTTTCCCCATTCAAAAAGTCGCCATGCCGGGTCTTCCTAACAGCGGTCATGAGCCAACACGCGTCACACATGAGCAACTTGCCCCGTATGTCATGAGAACACCTCCGCCTGCAAAAATCGTGTCCACAACCACCATGGCAAGCAACATCAAGTATATCCCACCACAGATGGATGCTCTCGCCAGCACGACGACGCAGGCTTCCCGCGAGAACCCTCTCCGGTTGCTGTTGCGCGATGCAGGTGTGCTTTCCACCTTGCTGCGATACCTGCCATGGCTCGTCATCCCATTCAGGACATCGGATAAGAGCTGCGAGTTATATGTAGGTCCATCGAGTGCAAGAGACCTCTTGCTTCAAATTTGGCTCTCTATCCTGGAGATCACCTTTCTGGTCGCAGCCATCCCACTTATGATGATATTACCGGGCGTGCTCTCGATCACGATAGCCACCGTGTGCTGCGCCATTATCTACGTACTATCATGGCCGATGCAGGGCCCTAGGATCGCATACTCCATGATGGACGATGATACGATTGCATCGGCGGATCAGCATGGAAGCGAGCGCTGGCTGTTTGTCAATGGCTGCGCCACTGGGTACGACCTATCCCGTTATTCCCATGGTGTCTAAGGCTTACTGACTACCATAGCCATGCAGGATTGCAGAAGAACATTGACCGTCTCTCTAAGACATTTGGGCGTGCTATTATTGGCGTGCACAACAACAGGTAGATACTTCAACTATAGTTTGCCAGGTGGCTACTAAGACTAGGTACAGCTACGGTCTTGTGGCCGATCTGATTGAATGCTTGATCCAAAGATGCTTTTCCTACAGAACCATGGACGTCCGTGTCACTTATGACTATGTCAAAGCTTGCCTCGCCGATCCTACCGTTACCAAGGTTGTTCTCATTGGCCACTCACAAGGCGGCATTATCATATCAATGGTCCTTGACGAGCTTTTTGCTGACCTTCCAAGATCCACCGTTTCTAAACTGGTATTTATCACTATCGTCTACATAATTCAAATAGAAGTGAATAGCTAATCCATCTCTACGATTCTAGGAAGTTTACACCTTCGGCTCTGCAGCCTCCCACTTTTCCAATCCTTTGGTTACCCTATCATCTCAACCCCGCTGCATAGCCCATATCGAGCATTATTGCAACGAATACGATATGATTGCGCGCTGGGGCGTGCTACACAGCACCATGTCCGCCCTCGACAACCGCTACAATGGCAGTGTGTTTGTGCGCATGGGCGCGACCGGGCATCTGTTCAATCAGCACTACATGGACGCTATGTTCCCTTGTCACACCCAACTAGACAACTTCTTGGACAAAATCGTCGATGTCGACATGGTGACAGCTATTGGTAGAGAAAAGGCCGCTACTAGGAAGCTAGGCCTCATGCGCCGGGAGTCAGGTTTCGGATCTGCTCCAGGCTCGTTGCTCAATAAAGACAGTATGGGCACGCAGACGAAGATCAACTTCATACCTCAGGCCACGAAGGGAGCGACCCCAGAAATGGAGGGCAAGACTGTAAGGGAATTGAGCCGATTATGGAGTTACCAAGGTGGAGCGTCGCCGGCAGAGGCCAACGGGGTCTAAGGGAAATTAGGTGAGGGTGGTGGGTGGGTTTGGTGCTGGAAGCTTAACCTGCTTGGAGTTCTTCAGGACTGAAAAGAGATACTGCAAGGCGCTTTCTTGCCGTGTTTTCATCTCCTTAGCTCCTTGTTTCTTTGGCATCTATTAAGAAATTGTTAAGGATTGGATTAACTGCATGGCTTTGGTTCGTATTGATGTCTGCACTGTTCAATATCGTCTGGGTATTCAGTCAATTACATCTATAGTAATCTGCCATTGACCCCTTTATTCCAATTCCAATCAAGTCTTCAGGATGGATTTTTGGAAAACTCGTCTACCGGCCCCGCTTGGTACTCCCACCTTATGCTCCTCATTTACCTATGAACCTGGAACTCCATCTTGTTATAACACTAAACCTTGAGACTACACATGTCTCTCTGTTGGAAGGTATGCCATCAGCATTCTGTTCCTTGGTTCCAAATACGTTTAAGGGATTTCAAACATCAATCCGCGGTCTACCATCATGCAGACGGCTTCACTATTCCAGCGACCCCCGACGGCGTTGGTACAGCGGAAAAACGGAGGAAGCAGCCAATGCAAACACTGATCGTGGACAGGTGCATGGTGGAATCCGAATTTCAAACACTGCGTCATCTTTGGTGGCATGTCGGTAGTTTTCATCTCATAGGGAGCATTTTTGGCATTTCGTGGTGATCACAATTCGGTACCGTGCATGAAATGCAGATTCACGCCTTTGTGGATGATGCCTTTGCGCGGCAGTGTAGTCGTGCATGCGTGATATAATATTGAGATTACTAAATATCTAATCCTTCAGCGTGGGTGCACAATGGCGCAGATAACCCAAGGCCGCGGCCTGCTTCACACCATCCTCATCGAGAGCCATGCGATCGAAGAAGTAGCGTGCTAGCACCAATCTCCAAAGCATTATTTGACTGAACTCGCCCGATTGCAGCATGAAATCAAATGATGATGGGCTTCTTTAGATCATGGAACCAGAACCGAGAAGTCGTGGTAGAGCATGAATCTCGCGCGCCAGGTCTTGAAGGAAGGGTTGGGGTATTGCAAGATGATAGTCTGTGAAGCAGTGGGGCCACTCGGTGCCACACCACGGGTGAGACGCACAGCGCTCTTGCCATTACCATAGGCCATGAAGGGGTAAAGTACGTTGCGTTCGAACCACTTGCATTCATGTAATGGTCTTTGCGTGTTGTGACGAAGAGGCACGCCTTCGTGGTTGAAAAAGATAACGTATCCTGTGTTGCGTCGGATTTCCCAGGAGATATCGCCATCTTCGAAGAGGATCTCGTCGATACCGATGTGCAGCAGCTAGGTGATGTTGCGTGGCAGCAGATAGCTAATGGCACAAGATCAAGTGGCTAGAGTGCGACATGTCTGCTGCATCAGTTGCAACGTCAACAAAAGCACGGCCGAGAATGGTTCTCCGTTTCTGCGATGCTGTACTTGCTCCCTACGGCCTTCTCACTGGCTAGCGCCTATATGTTGAGGATGAAGTAATGGAGGCCAGGATTAAACGTCCGTCATTGTTAGACGAGAGGCTTCAATCATGTGTAGTGTCTGTTTATTAAGTATCCTGGCTTCTGCTTTCCCTTATCAGCCCCGCAGCAGGAGAGGGCATGAAAAGCAATCCCTCACTCACACGCACTCCCATCTCGCTTCTTACCTTTATATCCTCTCCGATTTATGCGCTCTTCGACCTGGTCTGTCGGGCTATACAAATTCCGCGAGGTTTCGCGTAGCCGCGGGTTCAAGCTTTCAGTGACAGTGCAGTCACAACCTCGACGGGTCGAGGAGAGTGAACGTGAGGCAGTTGCGAAGGATGAGGTCGAGAAAATGACCTCAGGCCCGTCAATTTGGGCTTCATCCACAGCCAGATTAGGAAGAAGAAGAAGAAAAAGTCAATGAAGCAAGTGCATTATAGTTCTTTAAGGCTTTTGAACCATTGCTGTCGCCCCTCAGGCATGGTATGGGATGGCTGAGAGACTAGAAATGTCCTCATTCCAGTCTCCTAGAAGGTGAATTCGGTGTTCTCTAGCCCACACGGCAACGAGGTAGGCCGACCTCACATAAAGTATAGTGGAAGCATAAATGTGCTGCGTGCTCGGCAGGGACATGCAGAGAAGTCTGTAGGGAGTTGACTGTCGTCGCGATGAACCTCGTATCGGCGCCATTTCATCCTGGACTTCGTCCCTTTCGGTTCGTCGTCAGCAATGTCAATGCGTGTAACCTCGGATTTTTTCACCCAGTGAAAAAAGTGACATCATAAGCTGCTGCTTAGAAACATTCCAGCTGCAAGGAGCGTCGAAACGGCAATGCGAGCATCTCTGGCCTTTTTCACCCAGGGAAAAAAGTGACATCATGAGCTGCTTAGGAACATCCCAGACGCAACGAATGTTGAGTGGAAAAATGCGGCTTGATCAAGGTCCGGTTCGAGATAGAAGACATCAGAACTCTGTTCAGGCTATCTCCACGACTCTGTATCCTCGTCCCTCGCGAGTATCGTAGCCAACGACACTTGACCAGCGGGTGTAAAACTTCACAAATGCCACTAGAAATTAAATCTCATCCTCGAAAATACGACAGCGGTGTTTTCCTTATTTTTTCTCCTTCTGGGCTTTTTGAAGTGCATCAACGGCTGCTTAGGCAGCCTGTTTGTAATGACGCTAGCGAAAACTCGACCAGCTGCCTCCACTTTCACATGCTCGTCGCTCGCTGAAACGGTTCTCTTGAAAACCTAGCTCTCTTCTCTGGCTTTGGCTTCCATCTGCCTACGCTCGTCACTCTCGGGTGTAGTCCATTATGCCTTACAGCCCTCTGAGCTCGTAACAGCTGCCACTAAGAGAGGAGAAAGCCACGGCCTTGAGGCAGCAGCAAGGTAGCGCTTGGACCTAGTCAAGATCAAGCCTATTGTCTGCTGTTTGTATGCCCATCAATCTTATCGGCCTCCGTACCGGTATGAAGGTATACGCTCTTGCCCGGGTAGCTCTTGTATACCCGTAGGCCTCCTGGCCCTTTGCTCCACGGGTTTTGTAGCTCGCGCTAGTGAGGCATTTGGGGGTTTGATGGGTTTGGTACTCGGCTTGCAGCGGCGTCTGGTCCGGTGGAGTTGGTATGCAGCTTTCGAAGCCGATTTCGGGGATATTCCGGGGATAGTGCGTATATTTGGCTTCGGTTCTTGTTCCAATCTCCCACTCAACATGCGGAATAGATCTTTCATGGTCTTCAAGGATGTAGTCCTGATTGTAGGTATGGAAATGGTAATTTGCCGGGCTTGTTGGGATGCTTGCGCAGGGGCTTGCGGGAGTTAAAATAACCATCTTCTCCGGATTTGTAATGGCAACATGCGGGCAAGGCCGAATCTATTCAGGAGATTGATGAGAAAACAAGTACTGGCTGGGCAACATCGCTCGTTGAAGGTCCACTTTTGCTGCCCACCGAAGTATCACGGCTAGACTTCTTCCGAAGCATCATTCGATCCATGGCTATGAGCAGTAGATTCACGAATGGTGGTATTGATTTATGAACCACTATATCTATCAACCAAATGCCTCATGTACAATCTACCATGCAGGCAATACTTTACCTATTCCATGCAGTACCCTTCCTGACATCCGATCATCATGACCGCATTAAGAATGTCGCGACGTGCTTCGACCTTCTCCTCTTTATTCCCCTTCATATTCTCGTACTTGGAAAGTGTGCTTTCGATTATCTGCAAGTTGCTACACAAATCAAGTGACATAAAACTAGTGTCGACGAGTATTGACATGCTTGTCCTTGTATTTGACTTCGTAGCATCGAGGGATTCCACAGCTTCTCATTTCGACGTCACCTTGTTCAGACGGTTTTCGACGATGAAGATTAGCTTCTCAGGCATAACCCAGTAAGAAGACAACCATTCATGGAGGTGGTGTTCTTCGTCCTTCATCAAGACTGTTTGAACTTTCTCCATATCGCCGAGTAACCCTTCGAGCGAGAATCCTATGCGACTAATATCTTTTCTCATGGATACAGATTTCATAATACTGTCTCTCAATGTTGACTGCTGCGATGATTGGAACGACAGAGCGGCGGGATCATATAACCCGTTCAAGTCGACAGAGGAGAATAACCCTTCGACCCTAGTTAGGGATCGAATAAACGTATCCTTAGACATCTTAGCTATCCGGACAGTATGAACGGCCTCCCGATGATGTGCACCAAGATCTGCACTTTCTTGGATGTCGAGTGCTTGAAGATTAGGTAGAATAGCTTCTGGTAGGTTTGCCGCCTTTGTGAAGTTTGCGTGCAGTTCCTGAACGATAGGAATGGTGAATGGATTGATGTGACGGGAGTCTGAGGTTTGGTGACCGCCATCGAAGAGACGCGGTTGATGCCAAAGATCCACTCCAACTACCCACATTAAAAGAATAATAACCCAAACACCCCCAATAATGCAAAGACAATTGTTAACGAAAGGGAAGACTTTCGTGCGTAGCACAAACAACAGTCCTCCTTCCCTTCTCTGCTGATCTGCATCTGTGGAGACTTCTGTACGTGGCAAAGACCTTCGTTGTTCTTCTGTTCTTCGCTGCTTAGCATTGATTTTGCTTTGGACGAACGCAAGCAGATGCCACCAGCTCAAGCACATAGAACAGGAAGCTATGACAACTCCCCACCGCATTGAAGTTGGCTGCACCGTCCTGAGACTGTTTGGCTCGATGTCTCCTGTAAGGAAGACTGACAAGTAAGATCAGTCAAAGTACCCCTCATAATACTTACAATCCGACACTGTCCGAGTCATGTCACAGAATGGACGTTCAAAGGGCTGACCCAATTGTACCATGCATTCTCAATTTTTTTTGCCAGGCTGTGAGAGCAACACAACGTACTCATCGGCACTAGCTAAAGACTAATACCGCGTCGTAAAAGAACGGCTTTTATCCGCGTCAGCTTAACTGAAAGCTACTGATCGAGCAAATGACATTTGGCCTTCAAAGCGCTCACGGGAAGTAAGGACCTGGTAATCCCCCAGATTCTAAATAAGCGAAACTAACCATGAAAAGCTAGCCGGCGTGGTTGTTGACAGCGAGAACGAGCTTTTCATGACTGGTGTAGAGCTCCCCTACCGGCGGCGGCGTGAGATCCATTGGTAGGAGGGAGGTAGATAGGTAGATTAAATATCTGGTAATATGTAAGATGTTGTAACGCGATAAATTTGACGAAGGATGACGTCGTTGCCTGCTGGTACTTAATTCTTGGTGGGGCACTCATACAGATAAAGGTATTTCTAGGCGACCGAGGTATCGGTAGCTAATCCTAATTTGGATGGGTGTTTATGTAGTGAAATAGGGCGTGCATGTATGGAAACTGGGTGTGGTTCCCTTGAATAATTCGTTAATTAAATCTTGTATTCAGTAATAATCACCACGTGTTATAGTTGATACTTCCATTTAATGCAAAGGGGCAGCATCGATGTAGAAAACAATTCAGTTGACTAGATGATATACCCGTGACAAAAAAAACCTACGACATTTTGGTCATTTGCAGGTCAATTTTCCATAAAGGTTTAGATGGCGATGCAATAAACCTCGAGAGCCCTAGCGAGAAGGCGCTTTACCGCATTCTTCTGACTAGTGAGACCCAAAAAAATTAATTCCGGCGCTGTAATTGCAGCCTTTGCTTCCTTACTTTCATCCAACCTTTCTCTGTGTTGCTTACGCGGTCGCAACATCACCATTCGAACTGCTACTCAGCAGACTAGAATTTGAAGTAGACAGATCGGGAGACGAAGCATTTGAGAGTGTGAAGTTGAAGACAGGACTCGGATTTGCGGCTGCCCCAACGGGGGGGAAGTTGAAGGGCGGTAGGGTGACATCCGGGAAATCCGTACATTTGTATAACACCACTGAAAATACTATGGTTAGTGGAACTGTTGGGAGACGGACCTGGGCATGTAAGTCCAAGGATTTGGGTTACTTACGTCGGATACACATCTGATAATTATTTGCAAGAAGGCTCGAGCTCTCGATATCTCGCGCAACGGCGCTGTTCAATTCCCTTATAATGGTGCCATCACGGATATTCGAAATCGCAGCGTATTTATCAAGAAGTGCATCACTTATCAGCTGGGCTAGACTGGCGACGAAAGGCTCTCCAGCTCCTGGCCTTGAGGCGAACTTATTGTTCCGAACTACGGGACATTTCGTACGATCGTAATCTGCTGGACTTCCAGGTGGTAAGTTGAAGGCAGGTGAGCATACTCCTACAACAGGCAACACGGATGATGGAGTGACAATGTAACTCCCAGATCGACAATATCCCCAATTTGGGTCACCTGGTTTGATACAAGTATAGGACGGAGCGATTCCGGTGCGCGCTGTTGGCGAATGCCTCAACATAGCAGTCCATACGGCTTGGATCCTGTTCACGTATTGGTTGCTTTTGAACATGGTCCTGTATGCCGGCGAATGAACACCCTCCACAGCGTTGAGCACCCCACGGAAACCGTCATCCCGAGCAACGGCAATAGCAAACTTTAGCAGTTTGGTCTCATTGTCGTCGCAATTAATGATCCAATAGTCAGCATTGCTATGGGCTGCGTTGGAGCTTCCGTTGAGGGTTGTGCCGAGGGTTCTGTCCTGGATTGTGTGCAGGGTAGATTCAGCGGTTCTCTTAGATACTTCGCATTTGTTGTCAGCTAAGGTATTCTTTCGAGAATCAGATGTGAGCTGAGCAGAGCAAAGCGGCTGGCGAACCTGGACTGGAACCTGATCTGTCCGCTGGAAAGCCTGTTGCTAACCCAGTAAACCAGATAAACGCAAAGAAGAAATACATGTATAGAATTGAGGCTGTACTTGAGCTAAATGCTACAATATCACCCGAGGTTATTACAATAAAGAAGAAGTAAATTATCAAACCACCACCAGTGAAGCATATCGATAAGAAAGAGGACAGTGGTAAAGTCCAGACTTATAGATTTCTCGGCGCCCATTGTACAGTAGTAGAGCCAATGTTTCTTGGGCTCCATTACCTATTCAGAGACGGGACGCAAGTACGAAGTAGTCGAAACCTCAACTGTCTGTTATCGCGTATAGCTCTCACATTAATGCGGGAATCGACTACTGCGATTGCGTTGGAGGACAATATTGACCTTCTATGTCGGTCGTCGCATATGTCTGCAACATTCTAATTGTCGGGTACAATGGGTAGAATATCGTTCGTGGCGACATGTTTGCTCTGAACTTCAAGATTTTTCCTTTTCTCAACGCAACCATTGATGCAAACGTGTCTAGGAATATTTTCGGCATCTACATCATCAATGTATAGAATGATAGACTCATGATTTGAAGAACTGGCTTTATAAGACAGAAGCACAAACCCAGCGCACAGAGCGGGCAGCGCACAAACCTATTCATACATCGTTCCAGAAGGCTAAGCCAACCTATGCGAGAGCTCTAGCTATTCGCTTAGTCTAAACCAGGACCGTCACTCCCCAAAAATTCCCTCACTTTCCCGTTCGTCCGATCTATAGTATCAGTACAACGTAACAAATAACAATAAATTCAAGCCCACTGAATTATCGAGCTTGCCTCGAGGTTCGAAGAGTTTTGTCAATGTCAATTTCATTCTTCGACTTTTCTTACAATTCTTCCCTAGCGATGCTTCTGTTCCTCTTATTGAGAATCATCGTGTCTCAAAAAGTGTTCTACACAAATCAATTTCTTGATAACGACACTCATATCAGTGTTATGAGTCAACATAAAGCGAGTCATATGAGTTTGATCTGACCAAAAGTTTAAAGCTAAGAAAAAAAGATACAGAACACGTTGAGAATTATATGTTCTTGAGACACGCTAGATTTAAGCGTGTCAACTGTTACGAATGTGTTGAAATTGAGTAGAGCTTTCTAGTCAATAAGCTCTAGAGATTTCGACACATGTTTAATCTCTAGCCTCGACACTCTATTCAAGCACTTTCGATACTTGAGCAAACCTGCTCAGTTCTCTTTGTTTGTTCTACTATTAACACAGCTCGAATTTCTCTGTGATTCTTTCTTCTGTATTCTTAGTATTCTAGTCATAGCTATCTTTATTGATCCAACATTCCACTTACGATTTGTTATGGGCCGGCATAGAGCGAGTCATATGGGTATGATCTAACTAAGATCATAAACCGCTCCCACATACTTTTAGAAACACTTTCACAACGTGCCCGGATCTTTGTCCGCTCCTGCCTCATTGATCTCGCACTCGCTCATCGACTGTATCGTTACGTCCATATACTTTCAACAAACTATATGATTTTCTCAATAGATCTAAGCAAAGAATCTGATCTCAACGAGACCTCCCAAGAATGTGGGTTTCCATTGTCGACTTGTCTGGTGGAGCTACCCAAGAGATCAGCCGACTTTTCTTCGAGGACGAAGAACATCCCGTTTACGACGATATGAATTTGTAGCTTCTTCAACCCAAGTTTTTGACAAGCTGCCACGATCAATAGCTCACGGAGACCACTCGCTCTTGCCACACTCACTCCCCCCTTCTGCTTCTGCCCTTTTCCCTCTAATATCTGCTTCACTACTCCCTCCCTGCCCCTCACCTCCTAACCTTTTTTCGCCATCATAAAACACATTCATCTCCCCTTCGCTTCCAAACTCGGATATTGGCCCGCTGTCACCAACACCTGATCGATGACCCCAAATCCCTCCTTCTCCTAGAGCGGGCGCCCGATCATTATCGGACTCCAGATACGCCGGCACACCCGTCACGTCCGCGCGCGACGTGTCGTTGTCATGTAGCTTAGTTGGCGGCGACGTTGGCGGCGGCGGTGGCGGCGGCGGTGGCAGTGGTGGTAGTGGAGAAGGATTCTGAGCTAATTGAAAATCTGAGGGCGGAAGGGAAGACCAAATGGGCTTTATTGGGTCATATAATGTAAGAACTTCGCTGAGAGCAGACATGCCGATAAGCGACAAGTCAGCAACATACATTCCTTGATTCATGGGAAGCTGGCTCCGTCAGCCTCATATATTCAATGAACAAGGCATATATAAAGAATCTTACACTCGAGAGCAAAGCGAATCCGATCTCCAAATCCTGACGCTCAAATGCTTGATCCTCTCTCAGTTTTCGTTTCGAGATTCGAATGTGAGGCATTGTCAGAGACGCGCTTAAATCTATCCATTTAATCTGTTAACTTGAACGAGAATGTTTGATGCTCGAACATCGCCGTGCGCTATCGATGGCGTTATGTAGTCCTTTCAATCCAGAACGAATATCAATAACGATCTGCGGTGTGATTTGAATGTTGGCAAGTGTGTTGCCTTCGATGTATTCAAACAAGATCCCTCGAACCCGCTCATTTTCAGTTCCAGGCGGTCTATCCCACAAAAAGGGTTGTACATTGAATTTCCTAGCCACGGAGACTTCGATTCTAGCAGAAACCTTTATCCAGCCATAGCAGAAAGGTGTATATTCTCCGTTCATTTGCTTGTCAATGAGAGAGCCATTGGCACGACACTCCACCAGGAAGCTGTCGTAATGCGCTCTTTTAGCCAGTCCTCCAAGTGTGGAAGGATGAAGATCAGGATAGTAAAATTTGAACTATATGAAGTTTTAGTTATAGTTGTAGAACATATATGCGTAAGGTCTAACTTGCCATTTTTAAAGCGTACGCTTTGTTATTGATTTGAACTTTGAAGACATAGCCAGCAGCTCCACCCCCAAGATACCCCACAACCCGAATCTTCGAATTGTTCGATGGAAAAGGTTTGAGCCATAAAGCGCTGAATTCTTCAGCTACGGCTTCGGTCAAGGCCATTGATGTTTCAAATTTCGTGGAGCGTCTTTAAAATAAAGACTTCACAGATAACGAATGAGAAAATGTACTAGAAGGGTTCACCTAGCACTCGGCTAAACCTAGCAGTCAGCCAGCCCTATGGGGCTGAAAATTCACATTTCATATTTTATTGCTGCCAACGTGTAATTCTTCAACATATCAGCAAAAAAAGTCCCCCCCTATCTCCTTCATACCTTCTGAAGATATAGAACTATCACAAGAAGAGCGCATAACGCTTGCTCACGCCCGTTGGAACGAGGCTTCAGCAGCCAACTACGAAAATTCTTTCAAAGCAAAACTCGCTCGTCAATATAGGATATCAAGTAGTACTCTTTCGGATCGGATCAATGGTTGAAAGACTGCTGCTGCACGCAATCAGCAATTTCAAAGACTTAGCCCCGAAGAAGAAGCAGCTATACGTGATAACATGACTGGCTCCTACGTCTTCAGGCTTGGGGCTGGCCTCCTTGTGTAGAGCAAGTACGTTCGATAGCTAAAGAACTACTAATAAAAAAGGGCGACGATAAGTCAGTCGGAGTCAATTGGCCCCAGAAGTTTCTGAAACGTCATCCGCAAATCAAAATGGCCTCAGCTCAACAAACAAAGGTGTGGAATAAGGAGGTCAATTATCTACTACGTCTAGGCCCTGAGCTCTTCGCTTCGAAGCCTCCTCTCACCACCAAAAAACGAGCCGTCGCAGCATCAATGACAGCAAGCTCTAGACAAAAGAAGAAGAAGCAGCTGATAGTTAAGCTACAGGTCAGACAGCTGGAGCAGGAGCAGGAGCAGGAGCAAAGGAATAGCGTGATATCTACAACTGGCCAATCAGGGCGAGGCATGCGTATCAGAAGGGCCCCAAAGAGGTCATATTAGCTACGTAGTTCATCGCTTGAAGCAATAAAAATGAAATGTGGGTTTCAGCCCTATAGGGCTGTCCGACTGCTAGGTGGACCAGTACAGAAACAGTCCGCTGTCGGGAGGCCACTTTTAGCGTATTCGCTTAGTCCACCAATAGGAACCATAGGATATCACCCTGAACTGATTTTATTGATGCTATTCAGATGCTATTGTGATATGCAGCCCAACAAGGACCGTTTCTACATAGGGGGATATCACAGATATCACAGCCAAAGGTAGAACGCTTTCCCCGCCCGCTACCACCTAAATTTGGTGTAATTTCATCGAGAACTTGTCGTTTTCTAGGCCTGGCTGTCAAGCCTATCTCCTTGCACCCACGGCAGTCCCAAGGGCTCTTTCTTCTGCAGATTTGATTCATTTGATAATCTTCTAAACGTATCATTGGACATTCAATTGCTGATCCAATTGACGTTCTTTTTCGCTTCAGAAACTGTCTTTGAGAGGCCTGAATAAGACCTGTAGCCAGAGCCGTTCTGAACTCGCTATGAACAGTGTATTTAGCCTTCTTTGAAACAGCTGAATGCAAAGAGACTTTGTAGGCATTGATAATGCTGATTTCAATCAAGAACTCGTACGAGGCTTTGTGTTCTCCTGATCTACATCGACGATTGTATGCGTAGGTATATTGACTCAACTGACGTTTGAAGGCATCTGAATAGGCTCAAATCGATCGCCTACAACAGTGATAGGACGCAGGTTAGGACGATCAGTTCCTAAATCAGTTGAATCAGGTACTACATCGCAGGAAGGCATTCTTATCGAGGTGGGCAAGAACAATAGGGGGCCTTGTTGATATTGTTTCTATTTACAAAAAATAACCTTTTTGACCGAGCCTTACCACATCTGGTTAGGGTCAACCTTATAAATTAACCGAAGGCAAACAGCGGTTAAAGGGATAGAGTGGATGATCACGTGGAATTCACGACGTACGAGTACCATTGCCCCTCCCCTCCTCTACTACCCATTTCTCTGCCACTTATTCCTCTCACAACAAAGAACCCTACCCACATCCCTCAACTCGCTTTCCAAATACAATCCTGAACCTACCATACCCTAAAGTCCATCATCATGTCGTCAACTGTCGTCCATGTAAGTGTGGCCTTTCCATATACGCAAGTTCGATCTCTGACCGTGCACCCAACAGGTTAAAAACATTGGCCACGAAACAAGCGAGAAAGAAGTGAGAGACTTTTTCAGCTTTTGGTGTGTCTTAAATCTCCTACTCAAAACGAATATTTCTAACTTTAGGTAGCGGAAAGATCACCTCCCTCTCTGTCACACCTGCGTCCGAAGCTGCAGACAGCCCGAAGAGCGCAACAGTCACTTTCGAGAAAGAGACGTGAGCTAGTGTCGAACAGATCTGATTTGATCCGTACTCATATTCCTCCAGGGCCGCAAAGACAGCCCTCCTTCTTGACAACACCCAACTTGGTAGTTCGCAAGTCCAAGTCTCAAGCGCCGCTGGTCTCGATGACATTGCTGGCTCTCACGCAGCTGCTGACGATTCCTCCCGCGATGTACACGATATCTCTCAGGAAGACAAGCCGCGTTCTCGCATTGTTGCCGAGTACTTGGCCCACGGCTACGTGATCAGCGATAATGCCATCCAGCGCGCCATCTCTCTTGACAATAAGCACGGGGTCTCCACTCGCTTCACCAACGCCCTTCAACAATTTGACAGCAAGTACAAGGCAACGGATCGTGCGAAGGGCCTGGATGCAAGCTACGGGATCACAGACAAGGCTAACACTACGTGGAGAGGCCTGAACTCCTACTTCGAGAAGGCCCTTGGCACTCCGACGGGCCAGAAGCTGGTAAGCTTCTACACACAGAGTGACAAGCAGGTGAGGGACATACACGCCGAAGCTAGGCGGTTGGCCGACATGAAGGGTGGGAAGAGCAGCGGCAGCGGCAATACCATGGCGGAGAACGAGAAGTCAATGCAGCAAGTGCCTGACACAGAGAAGACGACCTGCAATTGTGGTGGAGATACAGGGAATTGTCCCTGTGCGGAGGGAAAATGTGCTTGCAGTGGGTGCTCGAAGAGTGGTGTAAGTGGGGAAAAGTCGGCGACAGGACCGGCCGCTGATGTTGCCGCCTCTTCGGGTGTAGCACCACTTGGAGAGAAGTTCTAAAGGGAGTGCCAGTAGTTGACGGGAATCCTTTACCACGGTAAAGCACGGATATCCCGTGTTGTGATTCAGCGTGGCAATGACTGGCATGCGGATAAGATTGAATGAGAATCACGAGTTGTTGTCCACCATTGTACATGACTGGAATACGTGATAGTAGTTGAGCCTTCTTAAACTCATGAGAGAGTAGCAAGTTCAGTCTGTTCAAGTGCCAGAGATACTTCCCTACCTTACCTATTCCTAAAGCATGCTAGTAGATAAACGACTAGCGCCACAGCCCTGTTCTTGTGTTCCATTTTCGAAATACTTCAAGAGCACGACAGACCACCCACAGACCACTATGAGATCAGCCGTACGTATCAGTGCAGCGAATGCGCAAAGACCAGGTCAAATCGCGTCTCGATCCGGCTTTGTATGTCTTCAATGCCGGCAGCGAGCGTCTGCAACTGGTCATTGGCCTCATCCATCAGCGATAACGACATACACCGCCAAGCGGAATGCCAGCAGCGATTTCACGGAGGGGCTTAGGAAAAGGATCTGGGGCACATCAGAACCTCCCGGGCAAAAAGACCCATACGGTGGCAAGAGCCAGTTGGATCTTGAAGAGGCAGATGAAGCAAGTTCTGGAGAGGTCATTCCAGACACGAAAGCCAAACCATTGATGCCAAGAGATCGCGATCTGGGTTCAGACTATATACCTGCAACATCAATCGCGGATCTCGCGCTTCTTCCACCTTCACATCAAATGCCTCCATTCCAATGGTCGGTTTTGCTGACCATCTATTACTCTATGTATACTGAAGGCTAAGCATAGTTTTATGGCGCCTTCCAAATTGAAAACCCGGGAAGAAGTCTCAGCAGCTGTTCATCGGGCCTTGGTCGAGACTTACGCGCTCCGGGAAGCGAAAATGCCCGTTGTGATCACATCAAGTTGGGAAGATGATCTTCCGGAGTTGAGTGGCGTAAGCTTTTCACAAGATACCAGTAGGAATGTTAAGCTCAACTTTGTCAATGAGCGACTACGAGAGGAAGTCCTAGAGTCTACTTCAAGAGTTGCGCCGGAACAGAATATGGAAGTCTATTCCGAAGAGGATGTGCAGGAAAGAATGAAGCAAGACGAAGAACAGGCAAACAACAACATGAATGCTGCTATGGTGGAATCCGATCCGTTGCAGACATCGGAGGTTGGACCAGATCCTATAATGGGAAGAAAAGAAGTTTCTTTGCTGGATGCTGCATCCCAGGATCAAAGCTGGTCTAGCATACCTCTGGATGACCCAACTCTAAAATTCGCAGCATGTACTTTCGCTCCCTAGGGATGATCCAGTGGCTGACACTCGTATAGGTGCTGAAGCGTGCCATGCAGCTTACGGGCATTCGCATCCCAGACCCGGAGATTGATGGCATAAAATCTGCGAATGGGCTACTGGGGCATCTGATTAAGAAGCCAAAACCTAAGAAGCTAGCCGAGACGCTCAAGCTCAGTGACAAGCTCCAGACTCTCCCGAACCTGCAGATAATGGATCGAAGGTACACACCCATTGACAAGGAGAAGGAACTTGGCAGGTGGAAGATCATCGAGAAAGAGCTACGGGAGCGTGGGTTGCCAGTTACTGGACATGGCTTGCATGCCTAAGGCTGGTCACCGGATATACTACTTGACTGGAGCTATCTTTCGATGGCCCAAAGGTCTTGCCATATGCAGGCGCAAGATACTCGTCATGCAAATGCATCCGGATATCGATCACTACAGGTCCAATCCGATCTCCATACAAATAACCGAGCGCTAGCTCTCATATCTCAACAGTGCACAGCAATGCAACACCAGTCGTCTTAACCCACCCAGGATTTCGAAAGAGAAGGATGCTCATAATCGTTCTAGATCACAATCCAGTGCTTCAGCAACCCGACTGCTTCAGGTGGTTTGTAATATACATTAGGCGCAAAAGCCCGATGTTTGCACAGTAATTAGTCCCAGCCATTCAATTAACATCTGGATGGAAGAATGCATGGTTAAGCTCACCAGGCGCTGCGCGAATATATTATTGAACTTCCGCTCCTCTGAAAATCCGACTGTGACGTACTTGGTGGGGCTATAACTGTAAAGCTGCTCACCCCTCCTAACCACTTTTTGCTCCCAACATCAGTAACGTCCGTTACACCCACAGTACCCCCAAGCCTCTCAACTTACAGATCCAACTATTACAGTCGAGTAAGTAATTCTTGCCATTTTCCCCAACTTAGGCCACCGACCTCGATGTACCCCCAACAAATCCCTCTTCTCCCAGCTACAACTCTTCATGCTCCAACACCGTCCGAGCAAATCCCGAGAAGTCTCGGCTAACCATCTGCAGAAACCCAAAGAAAGCCTCACTGCCACAACCCAACAAAATCCAAACCAAACCGACCATGTCCGCCCCCAACGCCGGCCGCCAATCCCCAGAGCCAGAGAAGCAATCCGACGCTCAGATCGGTCAACCGGAGTCCGGCAAGATCGATGCCGCTCCCAGTGACACGCACGCCAAGGAGGTCAGCGATGATCAGAAGCTGAATGCGCTGCCGAGCAACCCTGAGGGGCCCCTGGAGCATGCCGCTCATGAGAAAGTCAGCAAGGAGGGGAGGGGTGATGTTTAGATAAGGGTCAGGGAGATGGGGGAGGATGATGATGGATCGAGGGTGGTGGTGGTTGATCAAGGGAATGGGGAAAGGAGGTTGGTGTGTGCCATGGATCGAACAAGAATACGTGATGGATGCCAAGTGGATCCACAAGACTTGGTTGCTTGCATCTGTTACTCGGTCTAGAGCAGCAATGACGATAGATGAACGGATAAATCGAACGTGAAATCCTTCATACCCATCACGAAAATCATGACCTTGTCTTTCAGTTATCCGGTTGGTCGGGGCATGACCGCTCCCATAATACCACGTCGCCGAATCCCAAACAATGGCATGCTAATAACCGTCCAAAGCGTCCGAGAAAGCACCCTATGTTTCAACGCCAAGCTCCTACGCTGAAGTATAAAGGAATCGTTGCCGATAAAGGAGGAGCATGCTTTCCAAATCACATCAATTCGTCAACTGTCTGCCTGATTCGGTAGTGGTATGTAACTTCTTCGTTCCCTCGCGCTCTGCCCACATCTTTTGTTAGTCTTTGTACGAAGAATGCGCTCCCCCAATAGCACTCACCTCAATCCAATTCCCTACCCGTGGCTTGACTGCCGCCCAGCCTAGAAGCCCGACCGTTGCGAATATGAATATGAACACAACCGCCCCATCTTTTCTCGAGTCTCTCTCTACAGTGGTTTGTTAGTCCCGTCTCCTGAAACCCAATCTCTCTTAAGTATATTGGACGTACGAAAACAGGTGGTAAACACATCCTCCACCCTGGCCCCCTTACATATCGGCAAATTGTAGTCTAGACAGAACTGTCGATTGCAGTCATTGCAGTTCCCAGCCCTGTATTCTTTCCTATCCCTACCGTCGTCGTCTAACCCGGCATCGCTATTCGCCCCATCGGCTCTGGAAGCGAAGAGTGCACTCCTAAAGGCCGGAGATGTGGGGGAGGACGCGGGAGGATCGAGGGCGATGATGGTACTGTTGGTGAAGCAGACGCATTTGCAGAAGGAGGTGGGGGCTAGATTTTGGGGGCCGGGTAAATTAGTAAAGCAGATGATGAGGAGGACGGGTATGACGAAGTAGGACTCACAGGCAGCTGAGGTGAGTGATGATAAGGAAATGAAGGAGAGAAGGAGGTACACGAGCTGGATGTGTGATCGCATGGCTTGTGGGGCTGCTCGTGTTCGAGAATGCTCGCCGGAGAGTTTGATGCTGGCGCCTGTGGTGCCTAATCCTCCAAGAGCTGTCCAGGCCCTTAGGTCGTAATGGATGCCCTTCCCTGATCTGGTCTCGAATCCATCAGATGTTCGATTTTCGTGCGACAGAGAATCCAACACAGTCTCACAGAATACTATCGCAAGTACCTACTGACCTCTTCTGCGCCTCTGTTTGTTCCTTTTGCAAATAATAGCTGTTTGTATCTGGTCCACACTGCAACGCGTGACCAGTCTTGGCCCTTGCGTCAGTCCTTCCGCTTATCTCTTCCCTAGTTCAGAAACAGCCCTACTTTACCCCTTTTGGTTGGCTTTTGCCCTCGCTATCACAGCGGAGCCATCAAAATGGGAGGCGCCGAAGAATCTAGGAAAGATCAGCCGCACAGCTTCTACACTACCTACCTACCTTACTACGTACCTTAGTATATGCAAGGCACGGAGACAGGTAGCCTTCTTCGAATAATCTGAGAATCACTGACCCCAACATCGCCTCGCCTATTCGCAGCAGCTCGTCGTAACACAATCTATCCAAGCGGAGCACCTAGCCAAGCACCGCAATCTCTAGACGATCCGTGATACGATTGAACGGGGGCCAATGGTTCAACTTAGCACAGGCGAATTGGCTCCTCCTACTTGTCTTGGCACAGGCTCCGACCGAAGCAAAACGAAGCTTGACCTATTGTGGAGGCTTTGGGGCCGTTTATCTCATGGACCGATCTCTCTACACTCGAATGTAGAAGGCGGTGGTACGTATCCAACATGTGCGACCGTCAGGAGGATTAGATATAAGAACCCAGCTGACCTTCTTTGCTGAATCGTTATCGTCCTCGGGTTATTTTCACGGTCTCTTTCAGTGTGGTAGGATTCATTCTTTAAAAACTGTTGGTTTTTCGCTCGTTTACAACCACCACATTCTTTTCCTGTTTGGAATATATCGAATAGGCTGTTACTGGATATAGAAAAATGATTTCTCTAATGTCTACCGCGTTGCATCGCGTGTTATGCGCAGCAATTCTTACTGCGGGCTCAGTCTTGGCCCAGGATAATTCAATCTCACAAACCAATACCATTCAGCAAGGGCATATTGTTGTAAGTCTATCCGAGAGACCTATTGGACCACAGAACTGATCGGATTGGTGACTTATCTAGGGCCCGTGGGAACGAGTTACAACCAATATCAACAATGTGACCAATCCGGAACACATTTATATGTCGGTCAGTTGCTTCTCGCAGATTCCCTAATTGCATAACACTGACCGAGCTTCGGCATTTTGCAGAGACCAGACTTAATGGCTCCGATCTTGAACGTTACGATCAACAACGCTAGCTATGTCACGCCGGGATATATTTTCATCTGCCCATACTGGACCGACCAGTCAGGCCCATACATCTATGCCACTAATGGTGTAAGCTTTGCCCTTATTGAAGTAGTCGAGCTCTGTTCTGATTATCATAGGACCTCGTCTGGAGCGGCTTCGGTAACGGCGGTGCTGGTACCTCGATGGGTTTCAACGTTGTGAATGTTAACGGCTCGCCCCATCTGTCGGTAAACAACATCAACCTTGCAAGTGGTTATGGACATGGGCACGGTCTCATCCTCGATCAATCCTACAGAACCTACAAGACGGTAGAAGCAGGCAATGGGCGCACATCCTCTGACTTGCACGAATTCAATGTCTTGCCAGACGGAAAGTCGGCTATCTTGACAATTTTTGATCAAGTACAATTTGATCTTAGCTCCTATGGAGTCCAAGGAGGAATGGGCTGGGTTATTCAGGGGATGTTCCAGGAGATCGACATTACCACTGGAGCAGTCTTGTTTGAGTGGAATGCTCTGGATCACGTGTCTCCAAATGACAGCTACAGCCAGTTGAGTTCTACCGATGTTTCGGGCAACGGACTCACCTACACAACAGCATGGGATTACTTGTGAGTTTCTTTGTAGGCTTTCGACAGAGATCCTAATATTGATCATTCCACAGCCACATCAATGCCATTGACAAATGCGCCAACGGAGATTACCTCGTTTCTTCTCGAGCAACAGGCACCATCTTTAGAATCTCGGGCAAGGACGGATCCATCAAATGGAGACTAGGTGGCAAACATTCAGACTTTGCCCTCAAAGGTTTCAACTTTGCCTTCCAACATCATGTTCGGTTCCATGGCGAGACCAACACTACGACTACCCTTTCTATATTTGACAACGGCTCCGACGGATTCAACCAGTCTATACCCCAATCATCCGGTATGATTATTTCGGTAGACACTTCAACCAAGACTGCCACCATCCTCAAACAGTACTTCGCCCCCGGGACAGGTCTTTCTTCAGCCAGCCAAGGTAGCATGCAGGTCCTTCCCAGCGGAAATGCATTAGTCGGATGGGGAGTCATCCCTTCGATGTCTGAACATACCAAAGATGGCAACGCAGTCTGGTACGCCAACCTTGGAACCCACGGGATCGGGAATTACCGCGCCTTCAAATACGATTGGACTTCCACCCCGATTGACAAGCCCGCTGTTTGGAGTTACGCCAAAACCAACAGTTCCAACACCCATATTTATGTTAGTTGGAACGGCGCGACCCAAGTCACGCAATGGAGGTTCTGGACCGCCAACTCGAAGAATGGTACCTACACCGCGCAGCCGACCGCTGCAAAGAGTGGTTTCGAAACAATGTGGAAGGCACCAAGCTTCGCCCCCTACGTCTACGCGGAGGCACTGGATTTCAGTGGCAGGAGCTTATCAAAGTCACTCCCGGTTAAGACTTTCCTCCCAGGCCCGGTACTGGTCAGTTTTTGTGGTGATGCAAACTGCAACGTCGCCACGGGATACAAATCCCCACATTAGGGGTACTCGGATTTTGCATAGATATATGGGATCGTGTAGAGAATCACATCTAGCATTTTGGGTTTGCGGGCATTGTTTTGGGACGGACAGTCTGTACCACTATTATGGGTAATCTTGATTATTTTGATTCGTGGCGGTGTTGGCCGTGGCGCGAAGGCTTTATACTACATAATTGGAGACCCCTCCACCTCGTCAAGTTTTCTTTAGATACCGGCAATTTTATCGAGTCTTAGAGATCTCACGTCCTTCCAAGAGATTTGTCGAGTTCTTCGAAGCCAAGTAGTCTCTCTTCTTACCCCCTTTCTACCAGCCTACACCAGTAACTAACAACAAACAACCAGTCCTCGTTCATCCACAGGTTCCTAACCTTTCGTCCCAAACCGAAAAAAAAAATTTCTCTCTCGGTATCACTGTGTTCGAATCGCACTACAGTAAACCATCCGAGCAACACCAATGCATTCATTGCATTCCTACATATCTCCCCCGTCCTAGCAAAAAAGTTCAAGCGCGATAATAAGCTACCGACATTGCAAGCCATCAAAAAATCCAGAGCTACGATCCGTGTCTGGCATTTGGGGTTTGAAGCGAGTGTGAGGGCGCTGATGTGGTTTAGAGAAAATCTTGAAGTCCCCCGGACAACAAGGGTTGGTTGGGGTGGATTGGGTATTGGGTATTGGGTGTGAGTGTTGTGGGTTAAGAAAGACTGCGGCTGGCTGTTGGTCCTTTTTCTCCGTTTTTTTCGATACAGGGGGTAAATCGGTAAGGCCCCAATTGATGCTCGCCACCCACCCCCTTCGAGGTTTCTATATATCGACCAAGTGCCGCGTCAGCATTTCTGCTCTGCTACCTACTCGACCGAAAAACTCCTTCTTCCCGCACGCACGCACCCCTTTTTCGCACATCCAACCCTTTTCTCCCCCCCCCCCCCCCCCCCCAAAATCGTTTCCAGTCGATTGTTGAGCAGAGCTTTAACCCCGGCCTATCCAGCCTACCAAATCACATCCAGACGGCCTTTGCTACCGTCGCATTCCCTCGTCTCGTTCCCCTTGAGAGAAAGCCCCGATGTTTTTGTTTCAAAGTTCCTGTTCCGGACGGAGGAGCAAGAGGGAAGAGGCGAGAGGGTTTATGAAGATGGGGCATTACTTGTTACAACAAGTCATCGTACCGCCCACAGAGCAGATGAAAAGCAGGGATGTTCTCGGGATTTCCATAGCTACCCACACAGCATTGGTCCCCCGCCAGCACATTCAACGCTTCGAAAATCCAAAGTTTCACGCGATCTTTTACGGGCGTGGGGAAACCACAAGGAGATGGGGGCTTGGGAGCTCTGTTGTTCGGGCTCTTTTTGTTACATCACTTTGCTGTAAGGCTGGATTCGGGGGTCTTTGCCACGTCGAAATAGGGGGGGGAGGAACGTGTCAGAGAAGGGGGTGGACAGGAAAAGTTAGGTTTAAGGAAAGGACGATGGCTGGTCTCGTTTAGATAGGCAAGTGGTTACACCGAAGCCTTGTTATGGACCTTAGGTAATGGATGGAGTTGGCGCGGGTGAGCCGATACTGAGGATCTCCGACCCCGCCTCTCTGTTCCTGGTTGGAGAAAGCGCTACAAAGGGTGGCGATTCGCCAACTACCCTGGTAGATCAAAGTGCCAGCTCTGCAGACTGCCTGAGAGATATGGCCAGGAAAATGTCGAGCGGACACAGATGAGGCACCTCAGCATGCAGGCTATGAGGGTTACTCTCGGCAACGAGTGGAGGGGAGAGTTGGAATAGTCGTTCAAGTAGAAAGACTTGGGGATTCTTTTTTTTTTGATTCTCTTGGCCGCTTATGGAGTAGTTTGATCTTATCGGTTTGCATTTGTTCGTGTATTGACTTTCACGAGCGGTTTCTTAAATCAAAAACAACCGACGCCGACTACTGATCGAGCGGTGGAAACCTGACAGCGTCGCTGCGGCCTCCTATCATTCTAAATCTCTCATTGGTGTTTGGTATGTATTGCCGGGTTGTTCCATCACCATCGCTTCCACTCTTTTCCTATTCTCTTATCGGCTGAATCCTAGCTTGCGAACGGTTATGCAAGGTCAGTTTACCTAACCTGCTCGGATCTTAGCTGTTCATTGCTCGACGCGTTGCTGATCTGGGGCTTCGCATACAGGGTGTCTTCTTGCGCTTTCCCTGCTCTTCTTTTTGGGACTTTGGCTCCGCGCTGTGAGCAGGGCGCTTTCCCTTGCCTTGTGAATGGGGCTTCGTAGGGTCAGCTGTGGGTGAGGGAATGGGGGCATTTGGGTGTTGTGGAAGTTGCTACCGGTAGGTACGTTGGAATGGGTTGAAGGGGTGTCGTTGTTTGCCTCTTTTTCTCTTTTCCTTTCTTCTAGTTATTGCTCTAGATCGAATATATTTTAGGCAGCGCCAGAGCCTTAAGGTCTCCTTCTTCAAGCATCTGCTCCATTTCGGATAAGCGACATAAGCAGTTTTTACCCGAGCACAGAGCAGGCCATTTCTCCATCTGTGAATTGAGTAAGTGGACCAAAGACCGAAATGGATTCCGTCTTCTCTACCTCTTTTCTTTCTTTCTTCTAAGTCGAGCATATATCTACACCACCCTCTTAGGCTTCATTACCACAACCGTCTTAGCCGTCTCAAGCGTTTAGTCATCAGACGCTCACAAATTCATCTCCTGCAGAATTGCGCACATAGGTTGGCACTGGAACATACGTAACCTGCTGCTGCTCCGTATCGAGGATGGTTATAGGCTTTTGGGTATGGGGTTGGGGGAAAGGGGGAATGGCGATAGTTTAGGCGTGGGGTGAAGGGGGTTTATGTGATAAGCTTCTCTAAGGTAACAAGCAGATTTAGCAGTTCGTGTGAGGGTTGCGACACCTCCTCCTGCTATGTCACTTAGCTTCGAAAAGATTTGATCGGTGCGATTTTTGTATAACCGCCATTGTTATTCTGCTCGTCGTCATTCGTATCATTGAAGGGTTATGGAGATCTTGCAGAGAATGTCGAGGAGGGGGATGTTAGTACGATGCTTAGGCTTTCGGCTTCTTCGATTGACGGATCCTGGCTTTCTTGTGGATGCGCTGTATAGCTGGTGGGTTTGTCTTGGATTTCGTTGGTCGTTCGTTGAGAAAGACTGTTTCTAAAAGAAATCTGGAACCACTTCTAAGCATCAGATAAGAACGCGAGCAATTTTGACCCTTGGAAAAAGACAGTTTGAAAAGAACGTCCGCTTCTCGCGGAAGAGAATGGTGGGGAGGGATTGGATTGGGTTCGGAGAATAGGAGGTTGTGTGCGAACATTAATCCACCACTTCCGCAGTGGAAAAATGCCCCGGATCTTCTTATTCCAACTTTTTCTTTTTACGTCTTAAACCAAAAAAATCTCGTGAGTTCTATATGGACGCATTTCTCGAACGCTCAAAATACCTAACCTGAAATGCTCCGGTCTAATGACGTTGTAAATGCTTGCCCTGATAACGAAAAGGGAATGTAACGGTGGTATATGCGTAAAAAAGGGGGGAAATGATTGCAAGCGATGAGGTCCTAGATCGTGAGGTGTCTAAATGCCATCTCTTCTATCGCCGCATCGTTATGTTCGCCAGGCCTCTCATGAATACTCTTGATGCGCGCTAGGCCTCGCGTTACCGGTCCGCGACCGGCTCCACCCACGGCGCCACCGCCAGCTTCGCATCCCCCTCGGCCATCACCGGCTGCCCATCGGCGTCCTCGACGCGCTGCTCGACATATGTCCTCACGGCAATCCCATGCAGCGGCAACCCGAGCTCGAAATCAAAGCTCTCGCTGTCGCTCCTGCCGGGGCGGATGACGCTGGTCAAGCCGTTGCCTTGGCTGCCGGTGGCGTCCTTGCGGGCGCCGCTGTCGTTCATGCGCGTGAAGCCCTTGGAGCGCAGAGTGTGGCGGCCGGAGCTGCCGGTGTTGACGGAGTCGGTGGTGCGGTTGTTGTAGGCGGTGCGGAAGCGGGCGGCCTTGTCGGTGACTTTGGTGAAGAGGGGGCGCATTGAGGGGAGATTGGCGGAGACGACGCCGATCGTGACTTCGGCGGTGGACCAGAGGCCGGGGCTTACGTTGGACCCTGGGGAAGGGGGTTGTTACAATTGGTGGGAATGGTTTGGGGATTGGAGGATGGAGCTTACATGTAATGTCCTTGGGGTTGATGGCTTTTAGGGAGGAAAGTCGGCAGATGCTTATGATGCAGACGCTGGAAAGAGTTGTCAGTTTTTGTACACTTCTTGGCATGGTTTTCATGCACCTAAGTGCTAAGGTATGAGACTTACAGTCCACCAAGAAGGAAAACAAGGATGATCCCTATCCTGCGACTTCTATCGACTTTTAATCTCCACACGATAGGAATTGGCTGAATCAGTACAATGACATCGCCTATAAGGCCCAAAGTCGCAGTTGCAAGATACAACTCATTTCTGTCTATACAGTGGCTCGTCGCGGTGGGCATCCAAAAGCTATCGACGGGGAAGCACTGCAGGACGAAACCGACGAAGCCGGCGATGAAGCATGCGATGAAGAATGCGCCGACGGCCCATATCGACCAGCGGAAGTGTCTGTTGGGGAAGAGTCGCCAGTAGAAGAGAAGGATTCCGATTTTGATGAGGGTTGAAGATACCATCCATGTGAGTAAGAGCGTGAATAGGCACTAGTTGATCGTATAAGATGAGAGCCTTCGGGTAGATTGATATGGTCACTCACAACCAGATACTTTTCCGGGTCATCCTTGGGTAGTGTGGCGGCGTGTAACCCAAATCCATATCGCAGACCTAATTGAGTGAGTATACTGAGCACGCAGTCTTCGTCGCGAGAAGTCGATGGTACATACCAACATAATTGCTTATGCAAGGAATGGTCGCAAAGAACTAAGGGAACCATGAGCTTCTTTGCCTATAGATCAATCCAAGCTCGGAGAAGATCAGAAGGCGTCGTCGATATCTTACCAGGCCAGCGGCTATCGTATAATCATCCCACCAGACCTTTGCTCCCGAGACTCGGCGTGCATACAGTCGGAGACCAAAGGAGACATACGCCAAGATCAACACCAGGGTCGTAATGGCGATGATCAAATTTTGGTTGTAAGACAGACCATCGGGAGAGGTCATGTTGAAGAAAATGGAGAAGCTGCAGTACCCATTGATTTACAACACCGGTAGGATCAAAGGTTCGTCAGAACAGAGTTGCGTTGTGCATAAGTTTGAATGGGGAGATTGAAGAAGAGTTGGAACTGGTAGGGTTCGGCTTATCTACACTAAGGATCAATAATATGCCACAATATATTAAAACCAAAGGAATATAGACTTTGGAGATTACCTCTCAACCACAATCGCCTCTGCTTTTATTCCCTTCGATACTGGTAACAACGGTTGTTCGAGAAGTCGAGGTTGCATCCAGCAGATCTTCAAAGCCAATTACGCCAGAGTGTCTTTACTGACAGTTTCCCTGGCGGCACAGTCACGATTTGAAAGATCTTCCTCCGTTCTTCTTTCGGTGCGGGCCGATTCTGCCGAAGGGGAGGGAGGCGCAACCTGTTAGTAAGAAGCGTAGAGTAAGTGTGTTGATTTCGAGGTTCTTAGGGGGTTGAAAGTAATAATTGCGAGCTGTTCCAAAAGCCACTCCCACCACTATAGACAATAGATTGGATTCCCAGGGTTACACCAACACATGGGGGTCCTGCTTCTAGGGCTATGCAGGTTGATGGTTATTGAACGCGGATCAAGCCCCCACGTGCTTGTCTTGATCCTTCAACACGCTGTGTGTGAGAGATCTCCAACAAGCTCTGTGGTGAGGCACGACGGGCACAAGTGCGGACTGTGGAAGGAGCGATCTTCTCTGCTCATAGTCAAGCCTGCTTCGGTGTGCCCACTCTTTAGACATATTCGATACTCGTAGTATGCTTTAGTTCTGCATGCAGCATAGCAGCGGTAGTGGTAGTGGTGATGGTGATTACCCGTCTCCCCTCCGTCAGCCAAAGGAAATGTATGTAGGAAGTTGTGGTCTGTGGAAGTGGTTGGTTTTCTCGACGTGGATGGCTTCTTACATCGTTCCGCCCGCCCAAGCCGATGCATGCATTAGCCATTCCTGGCCTATTAAGGTAAACCCAACCTTGAAGCGTGCCTTAGCAGCGTACTATCAGGGCTACATACAACACGGACAAGTATGTCAGACACCGACTACTATGTAATCCTAGTATATCAAGATAAAGCATTCTTTTTCAATCTCTTGACGTAGAATTCATGCGTGCGCGTATTCGCGCTACGCCGCCTGTATGTAGTAATTTATCTAGTTATGTATTATTCTCAGCGGAACCCCCCAATGTTTTCGCATCCTATCTAGTTTAATTAAAGGGTATGCTTCGTACGCGACAACCACTACTTTGCTACAAGATACTGTGGAATCACATCAAAGTTTCCCCTTTACACCTCGCGACGATTTCTCCATCCATTTCCTTGTGTGGGCTTGCCACTTCTTTGAAACAACCAACCCCCCACGCTCAGACTTTCCACTCGTCTCGTTTTGCGCTTTGCTTTCCGCTGCTTGATACTCTTGTCGCCATCCACTCAACCAGTCTGCAGCGACGGCTGCGCATTTTTCTGGTGCCTCGAGGGTAAGCAGATGCCCTAGATCACTGAGAATCAACCTTTCAACCTTCGCTTCTTTTGCACCGCCACTACCACCAACTCCAATACCCGTCAGTTTCATCATCTCGTCTTGCATTCCAGATGTGGACGTGGGGCTTGCTTTTGAAAAGATATATAATACATTAGGACGTAAGAAAGGAAGAGTCGAAAGAGTGATGCTTGGCTCTGCTCGATAGAAAGGATGAGTCGACAACAGCTTGGCGTCAACATCGGGATAGCGTTCACGATCCTGTTTAACACCATCCAGAGGCAGAAGATCAAAATATGGACGAATATAAGTCCATGACTCTTGATGCTTGGAGGTTGTGAGGGTCACAGCGCCGTCGGGGAGAGATGGGGTAGGTGGGTAAAGGGCCGTCGGAGTCGATCGAAGGCCATATTTGAGCCATAGACGGAGTACACGCGGGTCCCACGTGCTGTGAAGCTTCGATCTGCGGTAGGCGGCTTCCGCTACGGCACGTGAAGGCCATAGATCTTGACGTTGATCTGAATGGAAAGCATAAACGATTCCCTGATCGACGGAAGATTGAATAATCGGCTCAAAGAGAATGAGAGTAGAGAGGAGCCGCGGGTGTATGATGGACAAATTTACCCTACATTGTAGTCAAATACTGTTCTGGATTATTTTCCCAGTCGACCACCCTACAGTGAAGTGCAGCCCATGCTGTGGCCTATACCCACAATAGGTCGAGGCATTTGGTCACGAAATTGATTGATTATGAACAGTAAATCTCGGGCGTGATCTGCCCACGATGCTAATTTGAACGTTAGTATCTGTAATTCTGTAACGCAAGGGCTATGCCCACGGTCGTCGCCTTGAATATCCTCATTTAAGACTCCACTAGCTCCTTGGTGGGACATATCAGTAATCCAGATTCCTCGGATCCTGATATGGTTCCTTTTCAATTGTATGAGAAGATCATCCCATAAGGGCTCGTAAACTTCCTGTATTCGGCCTAAGTATGGCGCCACACCGCGCAAAGATAAGGCAGAGTAAGCAATCTACCTTTGGAAAGCCATTCCCGTGCGCTGCGATGATGGTTACATCTCCAGCCTGGGGCCGGGGGTTGTCGATGGGGATGTACTGCTTAATGTCAAGTTGGAAAACATGCTCCTGTCTTTGTTTTGCTGCACCGGGATACTCTCTAATATGCTGGCCTGGAGTTTGGTGTCGGTGTACACTGAATAGCGCGGAAGACATTCTCGTCATCCATCCGCTTGGTCTTGCTTAAGGTCTCGCAACAGCGAAAGCCACAAGATTGAGAAGTGGATAATCCCAGCGGAAACGTCTTGGCGTAAGATTACACGTAAGGGTCTGCTTTTCCGTAAAATACCAAGGCTTTCGCACACAATACATAAGCTCGGAGACGCCGGAGCTGGAACCTGGGAACCTGACGGGCACGGCACTGTGTGCCCCGGCTTTTGCGAATTTGTTGTTTCCAATATTACTGCGCCGTCCACCCACATAAGAAGCGAGTTGGGATAGATGTTTGATTGGGTATTAGGTATGTAGAGCCGAAGGGGAACAGGTCCAACCACCACGCTAACATGATGCGCTGATGGCCTCGAGATGAGCCCTGATTCTAGCGCAATCAAAAGCAGAGTGATCCGAGCTGGGACAGCCAATAGTTCAAGGTTCGAAGCATTCTCCCGCCGCCCTTATTTTCTTGTTTATCTAGTGCTCGCATACTCACAGGGTGATGTACAGGGTTGATGGATCTATCGATTTAATCAATGAATGGATTTTCTTGCAGGCGGTAAATCAAGCTTAAGATGCTGTTGCAGAGATATAGTTGTTTTTTTGATGGTTGGAAGTATTCCCACTCTGACATCTCCCAGTTCGACGTTGACAAAGACATGCACTCATTGATGCAATCATCGTCGTGTCGCGTGGGAACAATGGTTGTTTGCACATGGTGACAGATGACAGCTGCTCGGTTCCCGAGCGCCAAGACGGAGACCAACATCATACCTAGTCAGGCTGCCTCGGCTGCTTGCTGGAATGGCGCCCACTATGGAGCGTCAGCATCCGCTGAGGGCCGTGTGGGATGACCGGTTGACGGTGTCCGCCAACGGGGAGGGAATGATTCCACTTCCGTCCTTCGTTCAAGGAGCCCGTGGTTTTGAGTTTTGTCCGGTCACAGCCTTTCCGAAACTCAGACCTTCCACGTCTTAAGTTCCCGCGATCGCAATAACCGCGCAACGCCAAATAGTAATGTTGCTCCAAGAACCATTCCACCAGCGAAACCTTGAGCGGAACCAAATTTCTTCGTCGCAACCTCGAGAAGAGCTCCAGCGATTGGGTTGCCTATCAGCAGGCCGAATGCTCCAATGAAGAGGCTCATGCCCATCCAAGTACCAACCATAGACATGTCCGGTGTGAGCTCCACAATAGTTGGTGGTATCAAGGACACAAAGGCTCCGGAAAAGAAGCCGTAGAAAATGCTGAAGACCGTAATCCCCGCCGTGTCCGTGATATCAATCCAGCCTAGGCACAGAGTTGCGGCTGCCAGTGTACAAGGCGTGAGCATGTTCAAAGGTCCTACTTTGTCTGCAAGAAAGTTCGGGATGATTCGACCAAAGGCGGAGCTGCCATTCATGATTGCCAGCAAGTAGAATGCATAATCCCTTGACACATGCGTCCGAGCCAACGCATAGCTCTGAATGTAGAACATCGGAAAGTAAAGACCCGAAAAGCCTATCAAAATTCCAAGGCTATTGAGGGTGTAAGGTGCCGATCTGAACGCTGACAGTTGCAGCAAGGAGCGGGATTTCTTGGGCGTCACCCGAGTTCTTAGAACCAGAACTGCGACACAAAGCAAGGCCAAAGAGATGAAGCCCAGCACACGGGTCGCCCAGCCGAAACCGATGGCTGGTAGTAGTTTTCGGAATGTGATAGGTAGTATAACACCTCCTGTAAATTCGAGGATCAGCTCTGGTCGATGCGGCATTCAAGAACAAATCGTATGCGTACCTACGCTGCTTCCGGCCACTGAGATCCCGGTGGCAAAGGCACGTTTAGTGGTGAAGTATGTCGCCACGACAGCGAGGCTAGGAACGAAGAGGCATCCACTTCCTAAACCCACACAGAATCCTTGGGCGAGAAGCACCTGATAGTACGACGTAGCGATGCTAGTCATCATAAGACCGAAGACGGTAAGGAAACCTCCTACGAGGAGCAGTGTGCGCAAGTATCCGCGGTCGAAGATGGGTCCTGTGATAACGCTGATGACCACCAGAAGAAACGCTTGGATTGAACCGATCCATGATATCTGTGAAGAGCTGACGTGCGATAGTAATTCACGCTCATAGTAGGTTTGGTAGGTGCCAAAAGTGTTCACGATGCCCCTAGATTAACCATTAGTAAATGACCAAGCTTCCTCTCTTATCTTACACATTACCAGCTGGTGAAGAATAGACAAAACGAACCCACGACTTGGAGCCAGGCTGTTAAGCCACCATTCAATTTTTCGGGCGGAGAAGGAGCAGGTTGATCGAGATTTCCTTTGGCTTCGTCCATGAGTGACACGAAGCCAGATTTGCTGGCTGGGCCGTGGGATGATAGTAGACGTGTAAAACCGCTACCTCGTTCGGTGAGCTCGATAGCATCCATCTGCGGCGTAGATGCTGACGGGTTTAACAAACCGTTTCCTTAGTCAACTTGTGCAAATTAAGAGAAAGCCTCCAACCCCAGGATAGTGCGGAGTTGAGAACACCATGTTGTTCTCAGTAGCGCCATTTGTCGTGTTTTGGATAGTGGGGGAGATCGATTTTCATAGGTCCACCTTGATAGATACTTTCTCTCACACGGCGGTGTGCTGATCATGCTGCGAGAAGCGGACAGTGCATGTAGCCTCGTGGGACTGATTGCTGATGGTGTGACGGTGTAAAGCAGGAGGGGGGAGTCAGGGGGCAGTACTTGCATGCTTGTTGGTGTTATCTGGCTCTCTGACATGATGAGGGTTGCCTGAGTGGGCCAAATTCCAGGACCCACTTATTGTTGTTAATGGTGAAATTGATTATGCAGTAGAGTTTATGCGCATATGCGGCGGTAGACGAGCGACTGCCAACTAAGCCCAGTTAGCGAAAGCCTTGCTATAACCCTCATAGCCTAACCGACCTCGACTTAGGGTTATGTAGGATTACCTCGTTAATACCACAGACACGGGACTGGGATTTTAGAGTACAGAGTCTCCAGGTAGTAAGAGTGGGCGAATGGGCCGAGATCGTGGAAGAGGTCTTTACCACAGCAGAAGCTAAAGATAGACGTTAAGGAGTTCTGATTTACTAGAAGTAAAGCCAAGGTTGGCGGCGTGTCTTGGTATGCGTGGTTTGGGGATGTTCGTCGTTTCCTGTTCTCGAGCCGATATTCTAAAGAGAGAGATCCTGTTCTCGAGTCGATAAAGAGAGAGATGGCCCCCCGCCGCGGCTTGGAGTCGACTAAATTCACCTTTGTCCGCCGCTTCATATCTAGCGAAGTCGATGGTGGCTTTACTGTAGACCTTGCGCTTTGATTTTCAGAGTACAAGAATATTCTAGCCAGATCTGGCAGGATAATCCTTTGACTTCTTTACTTTGCCTTCCATGTCCGTGAACACCACAACCATCAAAGTCTCGCCTCCGATGCCGGCAATAGAACCAATGTCGAAGCAGTGGGAAATTGTCGAACTTCCGCTCCCTGATACGGAAAGTCATCGGCATACGGTCTTACGGCATTGGGACAAACTCGTGGAATTGATTGGCGATCCAGGACGAGAATTTGCGATTGATGGAAAATCCTTGCATCTTGCTACCGTAGTTGCAGTTGCCAGGTAAGTCCTTAAAAAAGGGAGGCAAAGATATTCGACATGTCTGCACATCGTGTAAGGTTGCCAAGCTGATTCGCAGGATGCAGATACGATGCTCATGTAACGGTGAGCGACAAGATATTGCCTCGTGTAGAGGAGAGCGCAGAGTTTCTCAAGTCCTGCTTGGCCCACGGTCAATGTATCTACGGTCTGTACCCTCTGACGGCCCAATAATCGCATATGAGACTGAGAATTATTGAAAAGGTGTGAATACGGGCTTTGGAGGTAGTGCAGACACTCGCACAGATGAAGTCGACAAGCTTCAACGCACCTTGATCAGTTTCTTGAATTGTGGGGTTCTCGCAGTGCGTAAGGAGAGCCATTTAAGCACGAATGGCCATGTTCATGAGCCGACGAACGGTTTTTCCAACGGTTTGACAAATGGCTTCATCAATGGCGAGATGAATGGCAATAGTCATGGATCTCAACGGTCGTCCCGAATTAATGCACAGTTCAAAAAGGCTTTACTAAACGAGGATCCGATGGCATCTACCCTCATGCCGGAGTCATGGGTCAAATCATCCTTGTTGGTCCGAGGCAACTCCCTTGCTTGTGGAAACTCGGCCGTACGCCCTGAGCTGATCCAGAATCTGGTTGGTCTCCTAAGGAAGGACATAATTCCAGTTATTCCCGTTCGCGGTAGCGTTTCTGCATCTGGTGATCTCATCCCTCTTTCCTATATTGGTGGAGCTCTTGAAGGAAGTCCTGGAATCCAAGTATGGGTCAACGACAACAAAGGGGGGCGAAAGATAACCACGGCTGACGTGGCACTCTCGCAATCGTCATTGGCCCCTCTCCGCTTGGCGCCCAAGGAAGGCCTCGCAATTGTGAATGGAACTGCTGTATCTGCGGGGATTGGGACCTTGGCGCTTCATGATGCCCATTGCCTTGCGGTACTCTCTCAGATCTTGACTTCCATGAGTGTCGAGTCGCTACGGGGATGTGCAGAAAGCTTTGATCCCTTTTTAGCAGCAGTTCGACCACATATGGGTCAAATAGAGGCCTCACATAACATCCAGAGCTTCCTTACGGGATCCAAGCTGATAACCACGGGCGATCATCATTCTGTTGATGACGGGTCTTTGCGTCAAGATCGATACTCCACTCGGACGGCCCCTCAATGGCTCGGCCCACAATTAGAGGACTTGATGTTGGCACACAAGCAGCTCTCCGTCGAGATTAATTCCTCAACCGACAATCCCATCATTGACTCCAAAGGGGGTAGAGTCTTGCACGGGGGGAATTTCCAAGCCATGAGCGTCACGTCTGCAATGGAGAAAGCACGCTCTGCCATGCAAGCCATTGGACGTATGTTGTTTGCACAATGCACGGAGTTAATAAATCCAGCTCTGAATAATGGCTTGCCACCCAATTTGACTGCTGATGAGCCTAGCCAGTCGTTCTTACTGAAAGGCGTTGATATTAGCATTGCTGCTCTTCAAGCTGAATTGGGTCTTTTGGCAAACCCCATTCAATCCCACATGCAGAACGCGGAGATGGGGAATCAATCTCTCAATTCTCTGGCCCTTGTGTCGGCACGTTACACGCATATGGCTCTCGATGTTCTCTCTCAATTATCCGCGGCTTTTCTTTTGACTCTATGCCAGGCTCTGGATTTACGGGTCCTCCATATTCGATTCCTTGACGCTCTGGAGCCAGCATTGGCAAGCGTTACATACGAAATTTTTGCACCGGTCCTGCATAATGTCGACCGTCTTCATGCAGGCTTGTGGTTACACTTCGAAAGAGAGCTGAACAGAACCACGACTATGGATTCAGCTGAGCGCTTTCCACAGGTGATTGGATCCATGCAGACGACAATACTGGCCCACGCATTACACTCGTCCAAGGACGACGCGAGCCTTCTTCCAGCTTTGAGGCAATGGACAGAAAGATGTTGTGCATTGGCTTTGGAAACCTTTCGTACTAGCCGTGATGTTTATGCTGCCAACCCAGACCCCACAGGATTTCTTGGTTCTGCATCCAACCGTATGTACAAGTTTGTGCGCCAAGAGCTTGGGGTGCCGTTTCAAACAGCGTTTTCGAAGGCATCAAATCCAGATGCAACATGGATGGATCCAAGCACAAACAGTGCGACGATCGGGTCGTTAGTCACCAAAATTTATACCGCGATCCGAAGCGGCGCGCTGTATGTTCCAGTCATGGAATGTCTGCGCGAGGTATGCTCTGACGCGAAAGGCTCAAGTTCCGGCACGAAGCGGCAAAGGTTTTCGACGTAATGCCGCTCTTTAGGACTGTAACGAGACAACGACTCACGTCAAGCAAATCATGGTACACACACACACATTCTCATGGCTGCGTCTCTGGCGTTGGGCTTAATATCAGCCGTTCAGTAATCCTGGACGGCTTTGCTTTCGTGGTTGCTGCTAGTTGGGTTTTCCCTTTCGGAGTCCCAGAGCCTTTGGATGGCTGCACTGTGTCTGCGGTTTCTGATGTGCTTGCATAGTCACTCGCTGTCACAAAGCTAGGAATAAATAGCATGCATGATAGAAGAACCTCTAGTGGTTTCTGCATAGAGCTAGAAAATAGAATGAATGGAATCTTCCAAAGGAAGACTTGTTAGACGTAAAGGCCTACGACCAACACAAAGAATCACATTGATAGTGATCAGGTCATGATAGTACGAGCTATTGTCTTGGCTTTCGGACCGTCGATTCTTGGTGTAACGTACCACCATGCTATGTATGATCCATACATTTTACAAATTATGAAACCCAATACCAGGAATCAAAGGAGTTCAATGAATAATGGGACCAAACAAACTCCACAAACTTAATAACCTACAATTATCATCTCTCTATCAGACCAGTAGTATGTATAGGATTATTTCATGCCCACAGCTCGATAGTATGTTATGAATTTTGCGAATCCCATGTTCTCAACTTTTGATTTGAATAAAGAACAACATCTGCGGAAGGCATGTATGTACATGTTAGATGCTCTCTAGCATCAATGAACGTCGGTCAGGAATAGCATGGATTCCGGGGAAGTGCAACCAAACAGCAGATTTGCAAGCATAAATGTATTTCACTCATATTTAAATGCCCCAAAGTTTCAAGCAGTAGGTTGTATCAGCTTTGACGTTTCGACAAAGTCGATGTCTGCAACGGTGTTTCGGTAGGAAGCCCTCGTTGAAATAAAAAGAGAATGGGGTTTCCAAAGCAACTTGCTTTCCTTTTCAAAAGGTTCAAGGACTTTCCTGGTTTATTCTTACGTTGTTTTTGGTTGAGAGAAAAACTCTGGGAACGCCGATGGTTCTGCAATTCCTCAAGCCATGATTCGACACGTGGTGGAGAGAATTCCGGGTGAGTCGGGTCTGTTACTCCTTTTTGTCATTACCTTGTGCGAACTTTCACGCGAATCCGAACTTCCTGCTAAGGGCACCACGGTCCACTCAAGATGGGAATCGCTGGAGGAGAAAATTTTCTTGGGCTATCCTGGAGGACGTGAAATCTGCATAGACGCCCGACCTTATTTATGATCGAGGTCTTGCCTTCGTGTCCTAGATTCATTTGCGGAGAGTCGAGGACGTACAGTGGGCCAACGAGTAGAACTTACTTTCTGACACTTGTCATCCGTATTAAATCGGAATGTTTACTTCAGCTGCTCGGTCAAAAAATTAATCCAACCGATCAGAACTTGATCTCTTCCATTCCGAAATGGGCTACCCTTGCTATAGGATCCATATCAATCTATCCGCAGGGTTGAGATTCCATTCACTCCATGACCCATTAGTGAATACTGCTTCTAGCTTGACTTCGAGCGCCTGAGACAGCTGAAATCAAGAACATTGACTATCTCTTACACATCAGCAGTCGATCTAAATTATATCGCTCAAACTGGCGTGAGTCTCCTATGTGTAAAACTCAGCGGAGATCGATCTTTGACGCATTAGTAAAGTATTCAAACCGCTCGACTCAGGAAACCATTACTCATCTTGGAAGTGAGTTTACTCGTTGCTGTACCTTGAGCCACTCTTATCTAAGCATTTTTCACAGGACGAACTCATAACGAGCCATCAAAAAGCAAAATCACAGCCTTCAATAATGCTCCGACTGTTCACAACTAGCGCTGTATAGGCAGCAGCATTCCCGTTTACTCGAGTCTATAGAGGAATCAGGATCGTATGGAATGATCGAGTCCATAGGTCAGTGGAGGGAGATGAGATCTCGGACATGGCGGTGGACAAGAACATATCCGAGCTTATGGCAGACGGAATTGCTGAGATTCAGCACAGGTGAGGGATCCTGAGCAGTCTTGAGTTAATGCTGTCTAGTAATAAAATATCATCACATCTAGAGCTCCACTACGCCCAGGCAAGGATATTGACCACCTAACGGGCTATGGCCTGGACCGCATGGGGAAAATATTGTGGACCTACCACTTCTACCGGGATGGTTTGATGAAGAAATGGAAGTTCACGGAAAAGGAAAATATAGGGGCGCAAGAAGCCCTGGGAAGAGACGGAGGCAATGAATCTAGCTCAGGAGAACCCTCATGAATTCCTTGGACCGTCATTCGGTCGATACCGGCTGTATTTTAAGGGGTTGATTTCTAGGGTTTGAATACAAACAGATCAGGTTCTGAGCCATTCATGCTGCATGGCTTGCTTGGCTGTTGGGCGGTCTTCCGGGAGCCACTTCAACATCGACCTAATGAAGTCCATGAATAGAGCTTGCTCATTACCCTCAAGGTTTTCTTCCTGTTGCCAGAAGTGGGGAGCTGAGAGCGGTGATAGACCTCTAACCTCTCCTACATTTTCAGACGGTGTTAGTGGACCGAGTATTACACATATTGAAAAAGATCTCACCATTCTCGTTAAAGTATATTGATGAATGCTTTGAGCGAGCAAGGAGTTCTTGCGGTGCAGGGCCTAACTGGTGTACAATCTCGCTCAGATGGCCCCGAACCGAATAATCATCTGTACGACGTATGCGGCCACCGAAGAGGAACCTTTGCTCGAATGACTCCCATATCTAGAGAACGTTAGACCGATGAATGTAGCTTATGTTCGTGATTCCTTTGTCTTACTATACAAGCTACGCTCCATATATCAATTTTCGAATCCCATTTCAATTGTAAGAGCACTTCTGGCGCACGCAGCTTCTCGGGTTGAACTTGGTCTGTGTTCTGCTCTGATTCCTGTCGAGCTTCGCCGAAATCCGCAAGCCTAATGTCGATGTTTTTGTAATCTTTTGGAGGCTTCATAAAGGTTGTTGGCACCGGAGATTGACGACCTAGCTTTTTGACCTCTTGAGCAGAAGGGACGTCATCTAAGTATTTACTGAATATCCAAGTTTCTTTAATTTCGGTTAGCACGTTTCGGGGTGAGATGTCTGTCACGCAGTGATTAGTATTCTTGTCACGATAATTCAATCATGATAATATACCGGTGTGTACAAGTCCACAAGAATGTGTGTAATCTAGGCCTAGAAGTAATTGTTTTGATATTCTCTTCATTAATGGTGTTGGAAATCTGTGTTGGGGAAACCTGGCCTGGAATCGACGGATTGGCTCCCCCATGGCTTTGTAGACAAGACACATGTGCTGACCGTTGGGCCCATCTTGAGTGAAGGAATCCAGCAACGCAAGGACGTGATGATATCCATCATGCGTTGGATCTCTCATCTTTAGAGTCTCAAGGACATCTCGTTCACTCGTCACACCTCCGGTGACATTACTTGTAGAGACTTTGAGCGATACCCACCTCTCGTCCCTAGGAATGCTGTTACCAAGCCGTCATGTCAAGAATAAGAGAAGGTCTACTTGGTGTCCCTTGCAAGCCAAACGGTAGAGAATTGACCCCACCCTAGTTTCCCCACGACATTATATCGCTTCGCAAATGTATCTCCAATTTTGACAGGGTAGTACCTCGACGGATGATATAGTTGACCAAGCTCCTCCTCAATCTTCTTTCGACAAAGCTGCCTAAGAAAGGCAAGCATAGGTTGCTTTGATACTAGATCCTGCGGAGATCAGCGACCACTGCATAGGTCTTAGTAAGTGTTATTGTTAACTAAACATCATCCAGATCAAGCAAGTGCAAGGTACAGAATTGAGTTTTGAGGTTCCTGGCACGTGACATGTTGGACCGGGTTAGCACTAACATCATCTTCATCACCCGATTACCATCTTAGCACAATGCTTTCTCTACTTCCGTGGCACACATATTTGCCCAGGCTGACCTGGCCCGTTGCTTTCCAGCTCGGGCCTTGTACAGCGGCGCCAAACGTTCGTCATCCATGCTATTTACCACAAACTCGATGGCGGGCCGTGGGTTTGATCCTCAGAGACATCTATATAACATTCCCTTCTGGTTTCTGATAGCCTTAAAGCATACCTGATCCGCAATTACGGCAGCTTGAGCCAAAGTACTCAGATAATCTATCTATTGTCCTGCAAACATTGCTGCCAGGCTCGACGGAGACTTTAGAAATCTTAAGCGTTTTGCATGATGGCGGTACTGGGTGACACGGTAAGGTATTGATCATCGCCTTCTTCGAACCTCTCGATCTTCTAGTCTTCCTAGACGATGTCGTCGTTTTCTGCTGCTCAGTAGTTGAGGTATAGGTTGTGAGAGCATGGTCACGGCGACTTGACCTCTGGAACCTTCAACACCTCTATCCATCCCTTTGGTACTTTGTTCAGAACCTTTGTTCTCATCTAAGACGTCTGCTATCGAGGTCTCTTCAACTCGGGTAACCTGAAACGAAACTCTCTTCCAAGCCTGATTTCCAGGTGTCTGAGCACCTCTCGAAATCCTAGCCATGTTCAACCATCATCCTAAAAATCTGCCTATCTCCGCTCCAATATTCGGTACATTAAACCCGCAATCAACGCCAATAACCCCATTTCAACCGCCTCCTTTCCACACGCATCCTCCTCATACAACTTTCTCCTAATTTCACCCAACAGGACATGATTCCAAAGTTGTTTTAATCTTATAACTGCTATTGCATAACACCTAAACCATAACCTGACTCCAACTATCCAGCACCTCAAAGCGGTTCCAACCATGGACCTGCCATCCACCTCTAAAGGCCACAACATCCAGTGCTATTCAATGACCTCTCCCTAACCAATTCAGCCCTGTTCACTTTCTTGTCGTAAACGAGTTTCACCCGTCGATTCAATTCTTACTACCAAATTCTCTACTTCCCAAACCTTGTCTCCACTCCCTTGAATTGCCATCCATCACCACTGCTCAACCTCGACGACCTCCCATTCCTCTCCTAAACTTGTATCAACCCCCCCCCTCATGCACGTCGCGCATATTTCCCCGTCCCATTTCTCTCATATATTCCTCAGCCATACCCACCTCCTCCTCCACTTCCCCGTCCTTTATCGCCCAATGGTCTCTGTCAATGAAACCACCGGTTTTTAGACGCAGGTGAGACATGTCATTACCCCATAGAATCCAGGAAGCTTTCGTCTTACTTGCGCCTCGAGCATCATTTCCCGAATCCGCGCGCACAAGAAGAGGACTTTCGTCATCAAGTGGACTGGCTAAAGAAATACTCACGAGGTCTAACGGCGATGGCGGGGACGCTTTTGATTTCCTCTCCATTCCAGTTCTGTCGCCAGCGTTGTACTTGGATGTGTTTGCTCGCGGGGCGAATAGCATAAATGGGATCAGATGGGGGAAAAACCTAGATTTCCTATCTTTGGTTGCTGGGGCCATGGGCTCATTCTTTAATTCTGGCCATCCCTTTTCCGTACTCACTTTGTACGAGTCCAGCCAAGCTTTCGCAGGATACAAGGGCTCTTTGCTAGAATCGGCTCCAGGTTCTGCCGCAGGAGGAGAGGGAGGTGGAGTCAAGAGGGAGGCAGGAGGGTACGGAATTGGCGGTGGGGTGATTGGGCCGTCAGGAGGCCTTGAGGGAGGAGCAGGCATATTGTTCCAGATCTCGACGGCTGTTGACGGAACAATGGAGGGGAAGAATTGTGGGAGGAGGTGTGGATTGGATGAATCGGTATTTGTTCCTGGAAGAGGCTGTGCCGCTGAGTTGGCCGGCACTTTGGCATGACATTTGGCTGTAGTGGCAGACGCTCCAGGAGTTTTGAAATCTAGGGTCTTGTGGCTAAAGGTGAAAGCTGATTGTGGGACTGTACGCTCGGCCTGCGAGACTGGTACGTCCTGCTTCGTAGGACGAAGTTTGCGGCGCGTAATCGATGCCTTAGCAAAGGAAGAGGTAAATTTCGGGCTTTTGTCGGCAATCTTGGAGGCCAACTGCAGCGGCGCGAAGGCAGTTTGCTCAGTTTGCGAACCTGGCGCTGGTTCTGTTGAAGAGAGGGACGCGAAACGATTCTCTAGTTTCGGCTTTCGTGTTAGCTATGAAGCTGCAATCAAAAGCAGGGATGGGATCCAAACGGCTGAGGTAGAACTCACGGCTAATTATACGACATCCACCCTCCATCATATCATCCTCCCGATCTTCACTCATCTCCCGACCAGCGGTAGACTTGGCCTGACTTTGACAACGACGACGACGGTGACCGCGGCGTGTCATTGCTGGAGTAAAAGCCTCGCTTGTAAGAGCAATAGTAGTAGACATCTATAGAAAGTAGGTGAGCAGGAATAGAATATTTAGGGAATTGAGCTAGACATCTTAGGATGAGACATTGAGAACATATTTGTAGAGGGCGGTGAGGTAGGTGAATGTAGAGGATGCCAGATTCTTAGAGGAAGGAGTGAACGGGTGTTACAATCAAGGGGTGAATGGGAAAAAGAGGAGGAAGGAACCATGTGATGTATGTTTAGGAGTTTCAAGTTATAGGGAGAGGCCATGGGATTGAATAGAATGAATGGTTATCGTGATTAAAGAGAGTTATTTCAGACTTCCTATGTTGGCTTCTGACGGAATACGGTGAGCTTTCTCCATAGTGATTTCAACATGTCTCGATGACTCCACAGTCTACGTTGGACTAAATACTCCGTCGCCTCGAGTGCCAAATTGATTTTTCCTGATGTTCCTAAGTCTAGTGGAAGTGAATAATACCTAGGTGCATATTGAAGTTAGACTTTTGGATTAGCTGAATTGACATATGGACAGATGCTTAAGTACGTTCCAACCCTCTCGCTCCATCGTCCCCCTTTTGTATCGTACGCCAGCGCTCGCAATACATACAAGGAAATTCCTACCACCATGGCCGCCGCTGCTGCCAGTGCCAAAGCATCTCCAGCTTATCCTGACACAATGTCGTAACATGTATCTCATTTAATCTGTTAAGCGTCAAAATCCTGTCCACTTCCTTGCTACTAGAAGTCTGGAATTTTCTTGCTCAACCACGAACTCTTCCCATCCCGCCTCTGCCCAAACTTCCACAGCAGCTTGCTTCTGACAAGAAGAAACACTATCGTTCTTCAGCACTCTCAGGCGTCTTCGCTCCCTCTCAGCAACGATGGATCTGCTGTTCCGGCGCGCGATGGATTCTTCAAAATGGTCTAGAATATACTTGAGGAGGGTAAATGGTATCGAAAGTAAGATGGTCGATAGGATTGTGTTCGGATTACATAATTTCGCAGATATTTCGGATGGGTGGTCTCCAAACTGGATTCGACTGAGCCGGGACTTAGACATTGGCGATCGACTTCCTGCTATTGCGGGTAGCCTACCATTGTCCGCCAGCGGTCTAGCGAACGCATCTAAATCCCAGGAGCCTGGGCAGTTTGAAACAATGAAATCAAGACATTGGTACAGAAGAGCCTTAGACACATCTGTAATTGCATCTTGACCGTTGACATTCGCCTGTACGTCAGGTGATATGGAAAGCGGCGTAGGTTCAATTGGTGAGTCCTTGTTGGCAGAAGAAGGGGTTCCCTGATTACTGCAGGGAGGCACTGCAGTGGAGGACTTGACTGAAGGCTGAGAATGAGAAATGAGATCCGATGTCCGATCAAGTCCACGGTCCAAAGTGAAGCATATTGCCCCTTCAAGATTATCCCAATTTAGAATACCTGATGCAATCTGTATGCCTCTGGTTATAACTGAGTTCAGCTGTAGTACCTGGCCAACAGCCGCGAACGCTAAAGCCTCGTCCATCCAAGATATTGATACATCAGCAGCAGATTTTGAGGGTTCCATAAACGCTGTAGAGCCTGTAAAAATGTGAGGTGACTCGCCATAGCAGACACGAAGAGCAAATTTCATTGCTGCAGGGGTGGAATAATGGTCGTGCACCTCAAGACATAAAAGCCTCCTGCCGTCAGCTGCAACTGCTGAAGTATTCACCAAAACTTGCAGCGTCGGGCTTTGTGCAATAAGCAAGCTATGGAGCCAAAATTTCACAGTCTGGAAACGGTGGGATTCGTGAGTGACCTGCAAACAGCAATCGGCGTAAGTATCATCATTATTGAAACGCCGAAGTAAATAACTGGACAATGAAGGTTGATCAGATAATGTTTCAAGTGGTACATGCTGTAAGTTCTCCAGCATCGCCGTACGCCAAAGCTCGAATGCAGAATCTCTATCCAATACTACAGTCGGCGAACCAAACTTGGAAGAGTTTGAGAAAGACGAGGTATCTTCAAGACCAAAAGTGCTCTCAGAAGTGGTACGATGTGAAGATTCTAGGTCCTGGGGCACGGTACTCGCAGTGCTAGCACTATACTCGGTTGATTTCTGGTAGTGCAATAAGTTGTTGGGACTCTCTTTGGTTGCACTATTCAGAGGTGTTACAGAAGGCGTAAGCGGTGGATGACTGCCCAGGGAAGAGAAAGCTGGCACGTGGCTGTAGTAAGACATGCCTGAGCCATACTCATGTCTGAACGGTAGAGAAGTACTTGGTAGTTGCTGAGTGTTATTGTAAGATTGAGGGAATGCCCCAGATCCGGGATAAGCATCGCTATATGTGTAACCCTGATACGAAGATTGGGTTGGAGACGAAGTGTCAACAGAAAGCGAACTGGAAGGGGGACAGAATGAGATTGAATGAGAATGCCCGAACTCCGGGTATGCAGAATGAGTGGGAGATATTGAGGCGTCGGTGGGCGGAGTCGGTTTGGGGTAAAAAGGTACATATTGTACGTTTCCATAGCCTTGGTATGACGATTGAGTCGGAGAAGGTGTTACGTCATCGGGGGTTTTTGGATGCGAATGGAGGGTCGAAGACAAAGACTGAGGATTTGGTAGACTTGAAAGATTCGAGACAGCTTGTTCTGCTGCAATCTCTCCTTCGTTGCGCAAATCCGTATCATGTAAGGGGAGGTGTGAATCGGAGGATCCCGCGGGCTCAAAAGGCTCACCAGGCGAGAATACAGGCGGACGATGAGACGGATAGAAGGGAGGAGGTAGCATGAAACCATGCTTCCCAATGCCAAAATCTTCAATGAGAACCGCTGGTTTTCCATTTCTATCTAACGTAGAATTAGCAAGGGGACCTGGGGCTTTCGAAGAGTCGTTCACGTTACCTTTGGCTAGCTCTTGAGTGAAGGTTGGTGAATCTTTCTTCGGCTCTAAGATCTCGTCCGTTGCGTCTCCATGGTTTGCAAGACTAAGGTTTTGGTCACCCGTAACACAGATGTAATGCTTGGGAGTGCCCTTGCTGGATTGCTTTTCTTTCTCCACCTCCGGCTTAGGTATTGCTGTACGACGCGTATCTTGCTGTGCCTTCATCTCTAACTTGCGAGGTATGGCAGGAATGATTGGCATTGCCCGCCTAGGTGGGTTGGCGGCAGCCATGCTCTGCGTCATTGGAGATCTCAATGAAGATGCGTTCGCAACCACGCAAGGCTGGCAACTTCCTCAAGCAAGAGCTGAATCGGCGGCCACAACTGCTAATAGGATAGACGGACAATATTAAAGGATGGCTGGACAGATCCTAGAACAGTGTAAGCTGTGTCTGTCAAGGCAACAAAATTCTCAATCGTGCCCCGCTCTCCCCACAATCGGCGTTACCCAAGGCCGATCCTACAGTACATACAGTACTGTACAGACTACAGTACAGTACCCCGCACTAAGTCTTCGCGTGCGCTCCCCAACCAAATCACCACCCCACCTGCATCAACCATTGAACCATCAAATTCAGCTGGGGAACTTCAATATTTGGGCTGGTTATTTAGTAGTATATGATCTATGATTCCCCAATCAATATTTAGTATGCCAGCCCTCCGCTATAATTAGAGCTTCACATCTGCGTGGCATACTGGAAATTAGCCCCTCTATTACCTTCTCCCGTATGTTCCCCCAGGCCTTCTGTAAAATCTGGAACAGTTGGGTTTCAGCTTCCTCGCCTTTACCCTTCAGTTTATCCAAATCCGGATAGACTTTATAGGCTTCCTTCTTCAGTAGGGCCCAGAGATTTTCGATGGGGTTCAAATCGGGGCTGTACGGAGGCCACTCCATGACTTCTATACCCATTTCCTGGAACCAGAGCTTCGATTTTCTGGCTCTATGTATCGGAGCGTTATCCTGCATGAACACTAGTCCTGGCTCCCATATGCCAGCCAAATTGTGATCCAAAATCTGAATGTAGAAGGCTGCTGAATAGCCGTGTTTTTTGGATTCGAAGTCCCGATCGAGCAGGTATAAATTCGATCTTCCAGAACCCCAGAAAGCTCCCCAAATCATAATGGAAAAGGGCTTTCCACTGGGAATTTCCATCACTTTATCTCTATCCCATTTCTGTTTGGGAATTCCAAACACCCATTCTGGTGTTTTACCTGATCCCCGAGCCACGGATGCTTCATCCGACCAGATGACATTGCCCCATTGATCCACGGTTCAATCCTTATGCTTTTTAGCCCATTTTAACCGAAGCAGAGCAACTTCAGGTGTTAATTTCGGTCGCCGAAGAGCTAGCCAGTGAGAAATTCCGTGAGCTCGTAGTGTTGCGTTGAGAGTTCTCGCGTCCAAATCGATCCCGGTGTTCGTTTTCAGCTGTCTCCAGGTGATTTTAGGCTCCGATCGTAACTGACGTAACAGTACCCTAGCTGCTCGAGGAGTAATTGATAAGGGCCTTCCTGATCTGGATTTATTAACTCCGAAGGGTGTTGTTTGAAGCCTTCCCAAAACGCTCCGAACGATGCTTGGAGGAACATTCAAACTTCGTGCTATTTGGGTGGGTGTAAGGCCTAATTTAGCTTGTCCTGATATTTCACCTTTGACGAGCAAAGAAAGCTCCTTTCTAGAAGTCTTGTTACCAGAAATTGAAGTTAACGAAGCCCTTCTGAGCATTGTGGATGCAGTTGAAGAAGATGAGTTGTTTTGAAGGTACGCGATTTAACATGTTTTCGCGATTTACGCGAAGACTTAGTGCGGGGTACTGTAGAAGCAATAGTTACTCTAGCCTAGATCTTCGAAAATTCTAAAGTAGTCATAAAATCAATTTCATCTCAATCTCATCATCTGCAATAATATTATTTATGATGCTGGTATAAAGCTATGTATGAAGTTTGTATGACGCTTGCTATGACGCGTACGAGGCGGGGGGAAGAATTCTCGCCCCCCTTCGGCACATCTAAAAATTCAGCCTCTTCAGCCTTTGAATATGTATTCTTATCTGGATGCGTCAACAGTGGGCGCTTTTTGAACGCCTTCTCAATCTCTTTTGGCTCAACATTATTCCCATCTTCAAGGCCTAGTATTTTATGATACTCCTGTGACCCAAAATTCAGCACGTCATCCACTACTCTCTTTTGTTCTTTGGTATAAGTTGCTTTGGGCTCTTTAGGGCCGTTGCTTTGTGAGGATGGACTGGACGAAGAGGAACTGCCTGTCTGTTCCCCAGACTCATTACCACGCATGTGCGAGTCAGCTGGGCTGGAAGGTCCACTTTCTGGAGGATCAAAGCCAGGCTTTGACTGACTTAACGGCTCTGCCGCCTGCTGTCGTGCCTTGTCGGCTTTGAACTGATCAGAGTCTGGGCCTGGTGTGGCCTCTGGGGTCGGAAGGCTCGTGGTTTGTTGGTGCATATTTAATTTTTTCCCCTTTGCCCTTTTTCTGTTTTTTTTCCTTCTTCGTTTCTTCTTCTACATTCATTGAACTCGAATCCGGCGGAGGTGTGTTCTCTGAACTAGGTGGTGCTGTCTGATTTGTTGCCATTATCTAATTGGAGGACTTCATGCTCTAAGTAAGTTGAATGTGAGGAATTATTCCTGATGAGGTCATCAAAACCAGCTCGACTAGATCTGTGATGCAGTTCAACTTTATGTGATTTCGGTACTATGGTCTTCTACAAACACTATTCAATGAGGAAAGTAACGTTCTTATAGCCTTGTCTCGTCAGAAGGTTCTATCCTCCTTCTAAGCTTATTTTAGCCTCAGCGTCCCATTCAAGAACCCGTCACTGCTTGGGCAACAACCTCACATAGAGTTGGCTTTGGCTTCTATCAATCAGTGTGAACTCTTGCAGCAAAGAGACTCCAAAATCTGATCCTGCCATGACCGCCACATCTTGCTGCAACTCTTTATGGAAGTCAAAACAATTCCAACCTACGGTGTAAATGACCGCCCTCGAAGGTGAGCTTTGGCTTAACCTACTACCTGTTTTTGGATTCGTTCGGCTTAGCGAATTCAAGGAGCCTATTCTGACGCGCAGTCTAACTACGCTGCTTCATTGTTTCTATGTTGAAATTGGGAGCCAGTCTTGGAACCCTAAGTACGGAGCGCCGTACTTAGGCCTGCGGGAAGAGAGCCAGAAGAGGCTCTGCATGTGGGACTCGTGTCTGGGTCCCTTCCTTTACCCAACATTATCATCGACGCCTAATTCTGAAATTAGGGTCTCTCATTAGTCTGTAGCCTTTAATCATGTATCGCTCCCCATATTGTCAGGGCTGTGCCGTTGTTTCCAGCTTCTACAGACTTACAGAAGTTGTTCGAAGATTCTGACAGCACTCTCAAGACCCCTCAAGTTCTTCTGGTGCCATGACTATGCTTCTCTCAGTTATTTCTCTGCTTGTCAGCCAAGGCATCGCTCAGCAAGTCCAGAATCCTTCTCAAGGCTTGACGGTGATGATGCTTTCATCAACCTCTACCTGCACGAGTATCTCTGTTCGTGCGGTAGCGACCGTTGAGATACAAGGCAATAGTCTCTCTGGATCCGGGGTCATCAACTTGAATCAAATGGTCAACTCTAGAGTTATCAACTTAATTAGCGCTGCCAAATCCGAAGAATATTCCAGCTCGGTTGTTGTCGACCTGACTTCAGTGCTAAGTTATGGATTCCACCCAACCTGGAATGCTTCACTCAGAGGGACTGCTTCAATGATTACATCATCGTGTGCATTCACCAACGTATCTTCAGTCTCTACGCATAACTTCAACTCGTCTCTGGTCTTTAACTCAAACCTGCCTCCTAGGCTTTCACAATCATCTATAATATCAGCGGATGTGAGCATATTTACTGGGTCAGGACTGATATTAAGGTCGAGTCTCCCGCACCCTATATTGTTGTTGACTGTGAGTTTGCAGATAGCGATGATTAAGTTCTTTTGATGCGAAGGCGCTCTCAATGTTTTCTTTTCCACGTTATCAATCAGTTAGTCAGAACTTAGAGCATGTTCTTATAGCATATAATTGCAAACACATTTGAATTGAGTGATTAAGTACCTAAAGAGCGTGCGATAAATCAAAAAGGAACATCTCAACAAATTTCAAGATTTCTCCTTCAGCAAGATCACCATTCCTTAGCCTGCAAGTGAGCACCAGGCTCCATGTGCTAATCTGCTGGTATGACCTTACTCATAGCATTTACAGTTGATGCCACCATCTGAATTGATCTTTGAAGCTGGAAATTCCGGCGGCGGCGCCCCAGACCTTCTGCCACGGAACTGGTTGATGAACCGATCAAACAGATATTCCACCGTATTAGGTTGCACCTGGGGGAGTAGAGTACCCCAGGAAGCACGTCAACAGCGTGAGAAACCTCCATAGTACTCCTCTTCTGTATGTTTTTCCGTGAGAGCCCCTTCTGGGGCGTAACCCAAACCCCTATACCACATCCACAGGAACATTCTGTCAAGTTGCGACAATGAAAGGGATAGATACCGTTCAGCTTTCAAGATTGTGGTGGGACAAGATTCAGTCTCTGGTAATGAAGTAGTATGACGTGACGAAGTTTCTCTTGGTTGAACAACGCCTTTTGAGAAATCATATGAGATAGTCAGCACATTTATAACAGACAAAGACATCTGAAATAGCTGAGCTTTATTTTTGAAGGTTTAAATAACTTTAAACAAGGCTAACTGTGTATTTTGATGATTTTGCAAGGGGACGTTGTCAAATCTAATCGCATGAAGTATGATTCAAATTTGACGAAGCTTTGTCAAAGTCTCCTGCTGTGCAACACAGCAGTGCTCTTCACTGTCGACTTTTAAAGCGCTTACACAGCAATAAGCATCGGGTTTGAACACTTTTCATTGCATCCCAAAGAAATGGCTCAGGCCTCAAGACTGAGTGCGCCCAGAAATCTCAGCTTCTGATTCGAAAGCAGCTCGGACTCTCAGCCCTCAATGCCCAAGTCAGAACCTTCGGAAATGTTTATCCCCAGCCGATCGCGCTCTACTCTCGATGAGGTCGCTCCTCGCCTTGATCCGTTCTCCCAAAAGCCCAAGTCAAGCCTTCAGCAACTGCCGCCGCCGCCGCCCCAATTTCAGCCGCAATAGGTATAAGTTGCCCTGTCATCCCCATTGCCTGCAGCGTAGCGAAAGCCCCTCCGGCGGGCGTGAAGGCTCCGTCCATAGCTGACTGCCATGCGAAGGCGAGGGTACATTGAGGGAGTTAGCAATGCTCAAACAGGGTTCCTCGGCGAGGGCGCCTTTGCAAATGTCAAAGGTGATGCACTAGCGACAGGACCAAGTACCTCGAATTCAGCAACCGCGAGGAGGATCTGGATAACGGCGAAGGTTCCAACGCTTGCCATGATGATCTTCTGGTTTTCTAAGACAAGGTCAGTGATCAAGTCACTGAACAGATTTGTTCTTACTATAATTTCTCACCTGGCTGCTGAAGCCACTTCAACGCAAGTCCGTCTGTTCTATGGAAACGCTTAGCTGCTTCGGCGAGTAAAGGGTTGCCCGTAGCATGGTGATGCAGCGATGGGCCAGTTCATTTGGCTCCTTGAGCAAGTCCAGGACGTCTGTTCTCACAGGCCTTTTCTTTGTAGAAATAAATTTCTCTATGAGTTTTTGTAGCTTAACAGGGGTATATCAATTGATTTGATTGTCTAATACTCAATCTGGAGCCAGCTTTCTTTGTATCTTGTAGACCCTCCCCTATATGATTTCTTTTCCGGAACAGTGCATAGTTATGGGGAACAGAGCAAGGATTCAGTTGGGAGGCACATTACCAGCCCAGTATTACTTCACTAGAGGAGAGCAGAATGTAACAGCACCTGGATATAGTTAAACCGGGAAAAGTCAACACCGCCATAACTAGGATGACAGCGGGGACAGGAACCATGGGTCTAAAGCACACCGAGGAGGGGAACGCTAGAGCCTGCGTCAGGAAACGGGGGATTCCGGAGCTGCCTCTAGAGGAGCCGACTTCATGAAAGGAATTATGAATAATGTTAAGGTAGGTTCATTACGGAGTAAGGATTTATTGATTAGCTAGAGGCTGGAGGTTCTATGTAGTCTACCTAGTGGTCTGTGTAGGTACGATGTGCCAGAGAAGCGTATGCCAAGGATAATGTGGACCACGGCTGGGGGTGCATGCCAATCCCTCACTCCCGAGGTCCATCCCTTACAGTAGGTGCGAGTTTTGAGTGCTCCGATTGAGGCTCAAGTCACATGATGTGCGTTTTTGTGAGCCAATCATGTTAAGCGAGTTGATTGTCTTATTGTAGTACATGGCATCCATTTACAATGTAAGAATGTGCGTTGCTGGGGGGGGGAGCATATTAGTTCTATGGCTAATCAGAAAAGTTGACTGTTTGGGTGGGGAATGCCGAGAATGCCAAGCAAATTTAAAGGATAACTCTATGGCGTGAGGCTGACAATTTGCATTTACTAGGCTGCAAAGAATGGTGCTCGAAGGCTCGTACCATACTTTAAGGTAGACTGTATCCCTCCTACCACGTTGTCCACGGGGGCTTGGGCCTTGCGTCGACGTCAATTATGTTACTGGAGGCTAAGGGGATACTGCTCTGGTAGGCAATGATGCTTTCGGGAGGTCTGCGGACAAGATTGGTTTTCATCTGTCTTGCGTCCAGGAGATGTTCAGCACATCACACCAGCTCTGACATGGCAGATCTCTACAGATCTGATCATGTTACACACTAAGACTATCCTCCGCCTCTCCTCTCCTTTCAGCTGTTAACTCACAAGACTACCAAACCAGCCAATATCGCCCCAATTGTTTTCCACAGGTCACCTCCCCAGAGCATGCTCGACCCATTCGTGGACACATTCTTCGCAGACGCAGTATCGACCTTGTACGGCTCTTGCTGCCAGTAAAGGCATCTTTCATTCGCCGTCGGATCTGGGACACTCGGGAAGCCGGAGTCGGTGAGGTTCAGTATCGTGCCGCTCCCATATAGCGGAAACGCCGGGAACGCTGATCCTTCATTTGGGATACCGGTCATTGCGAAGCTGGTGATGTATTGTTGGAGAGCTTGAGCGACTGAGGCGTTGTACGTGCCATACGCATCACTCGTTCCGGGCCCGTTGTAGAAAGTGTACTTCGTATCTTGCGCGTGCACGCCTGGGGGGACGCTGAATACATACCCATAAGTGTTGTTCTTGAACGCGCGATCCAGCCAATTGGTTTTGCAGGTGATGATATACTCGCTCACGAAGAGGATGGCGCGGTCTAATTGATTGCGGTACGGAAGTGTGCCATCAAAGAGGGCAGGATACAGCGTGTTGCTGATGTAGGAGATGTCTTGGGCTTTTGCGGACGGTACTAGTCCTTGCATAAAAGATGAGAAGCTGCCGTTGTCGTTTACGTAGGGGGCGGTGAAGACGGGTCCTTCGTCGCTTTGGTGGCCGTTCATCACTTTGACGCTTTGATCGAAGGAGCCTTGAAGGAGGAGCTGGCCTGGGCTAGCTGGGGCGAACGTGCCGTCTACGACCTGTACTGGTGATATTAGGGTTGTGTCCCTAAGATGGCCGTATTCCTTCGGCTCAGATCATATAATGAATAGAATGGAGACTTACAGGGTCCACGATGTAGTTACCATACGGAGACTCGCCGACAAATTTGGCATTCGCACTGATCAGAGTTTCGGACGGGAGCTTCCTCGCTTGCTGGATCGTAGACACATTCAGGATCTGCAGGAATTTCTGAAGTGTGTCTTCTTGCTGCTGGACTGGAAGATCAGAGACATAGGCAGGGCTCTGGATAATTGCTTGTTGAAAGGGCGCTGGACCCTGAGAGCCTCCAAAGGCCGTGATCTGGTGCATAATCGAGGCGCCGCCTGCCGATTCACCCATGACCGTCACGCGCCCCGGGTCGCCGCCAAAAAGGTGAATGTTGTTTTGTATCCATTCGAGCGCGAGTCGCTGGTCATACAAACCCGCGTTAGCAGTGCCATTGGCTTGAAACGTGGGCCCTGCAAGCCAGCCGAAAGCACCAAGCTATCGACTGTCAGCAAGAGTTCTTCATTCGTTATGTGTTGAAAGGAGACTGTGGTTTCTTACCCGATAGTTCAATAAAACGACGATGACCCCCGAGGAATTAGATGCTTGACCCGCTTTGACAAGTCCAGCTCCATTGCCATAGCTTGTTTTGTCTCCGGAGCAGTATCCACCCCCATATATCCATACAAGTACCGGGGAGTGGCTCGTATCGTTGACGCCAGCAGAGTCAAAAGTCGGTTTCGGCACGATCACATCCAGAAAGAGGCAGTCTTCTGTTGTTCTTGGGTCTTGCGGAGGTGCGGCAGCGGTACTGGTCTCGTCTGCCGTGGTTTCATTGGCCGCAGTGAAATTGAACGGCTGCCCCCTAACATAGGCTGCAAGAAAGGGACCGCCAATTTGCAGCCATTCAGGCACGCCTTGAGGACATATTCTGCCTACGTTCCCGTTATCCACAGAGGAGTTGTGGCCTTGTGGAGCCAGGGGCTTTGCGAAGCGTAGATCGCCAAGCGGTGGCTGAGCGTAACGGACGTTCGAAAAATTGTAGTAACCTCCGGAGACCTGGAAGTACCTATCAGAAGAGGTATCTGTATCATGCAGCTTGAGATGGTGAACACACGTTGAATGAATTCGCCCTGTAGACCTGATAGCCTAGATCCACCGACGGAAGTTGCTGAGCGGTGGCCTGACTCAACAACGGCAATGACAAGGCCAGGCTTACAAGTGTGTACCTAGGGCCAATCATCTTGACTCGAAGCAGAGCAAAGATGCAATGCCACGATTGAGGTGAAAGTTGCAGCAAGCTGAAAAATGCGCGCATTCCAGTCTGCCGGTATGTACAGTACTCGTAGGTGTGCTCTGCCCTTTAATTTACCAAGGGCGCATACGACTGACAAATTTAAAACCAATCGATGTTGTGTCGTAGTCAAGTTGATTTGGATGTGGGGGAGGTGCATGAGGAGGATCGCAGAAGGATTCCGAATGGGGATTGTCACATCAAGCCGTCTTATGGATCAACACGGCGGTGCAACCAAGCAAAAGCAATCCGGCAGTTGGGCGACGCGGTGAGTGCGACCCACTCAAGATGGCCATCCCCAGCTTTGAATCCTCGATGGCATGAAGTGTGGTGGACGTATGAACCCACACCAAAGGTCAGACTCAACTCACTTCTTGCAGCGATCCGAGCAATTGTCACTCTGAGTTTTGTCACTGCATTTGGTGAAACGAATCAGACCCTGTTGTACTGTACCTCATCTGTAGGCTGTAGCGTAAGAAGTAAGAAAGCCCGCGCGGCCGGAGCGGCACGAACGCTACTCTAGCGCTGATTGGATACCTTCTAGCGGCCTTCACTAGAATGTTCCAGTTCGTAAATTACACGGATGATGTTTGGCCTGAGGGCACGAAGTCGCTTCCTTCTTTGCGTGTCCCGCTGCGAGATGTGCAAGCATAGGTACTTGACATGAGAGTGCAACGACCTTCGAAAGCTAATACGGGATGGGGCACACCTAGGATACCTGGCTGACCGAATCGCAGATCGGCCTCCTCACACACCCCTTTCAGTCCCCTCCGTCATCCAACCCCCAATGGTCGTTGACCGTTGACTTGGATTTGCTCGGCAGTATCATGCAACATTTGCTTCAACGCCGCACACGAAAGGATCTGCAATTCCCTGATCATGGCTCGCGCGTTGTCGCGAAGGGACCGGGTGTGTACATCAGGTTACGCTTGACAATAGTATTCGCTTCCACAGAATCGAATCCTTTCAGTCGTTTTTGACCCTCACTTGTAGGATCCAAGACCGCATGTCAGAATGTCGAACACTTCTTACAGTCGGACCACCGAAGTCATAGGCGTCAACGCTACCCTCCTCTTCGTTTCTTGTCTGGTAGTAAGCTTACGTCTGGTGTCGCGCTGGCTATCGGCGGCGCGATTCTGGTGGGATGACGCATGTATAATACTCAGCCTGGTTGGTTGCTACCGGTGCTCCATCAGCATTACTTAAGTGCTGATTGTTTACTAGATTTTGCTCTTTGGATCATCTACCTTTAATTTTGTCGGTGAGTACTCTGAAGTTAGTGACAGGATAGGCTTGTTGACAGCGTCTCAAGCTGCAGCCAACGGCGCTGGAAAGCATGTGGTCAGTCCATCACAGATGGTGGTTCTCCTCAAGGTCAGTCAGTGGTGATTACCGGGGAAAGCGTTCCTGTCTGACAGCGTCGACCAGATCATCTATGGAAGCGAGATTTTGTACGGCCCACACATCACGGCTATCAAATCATCGATCCTGCTCCTTTACCTACGTCTTTTTGGCATCCGCAAGCCCTTCAAGATCGCCATTCTCGTAACAGAAGCTTTCGTCGTCGCCTGGTGTATTTCAATTATTTTCTCGGGCATTTTTCAAGCTAACCCCATCTCTGCGATCTGGTATCCGAAGGAGCTGCATACCCAAGTCGACTATACTAAATATCTTCTTGGGACAGCTGTCCCAAATGTGGTTACAGACTTCGTGATCTTGATACTACCAGTATCTATGGTATGGCAGTTACAGATTTCGAAGAGACGCAAAAGAGCTTTATGCGGCGTTTTCCTACTCGGAACCTTGTATATTCATCAAAGTCGCCGCTATCTGATTGATTGGCTGACCTCATTTGCTAGCGTCTGTGTCGTGAGTATTGTTCGTGCATACATGGTGGCGACAATCGACAATAATGATGCCTCATGTAAGTCCTTCGATTACACACGACACAAAACTTGGTGCTAAGCGGACGGAATTACAGATGCCTTCGCCGGTACTCTCGTGTGGTCCTCTGTTGAAGTTAACGTCGGCATTATATGTGCATGTCTTCCGGTGCTGCAACCTGTCATTCAAAAACTGTTCGGCAACGTTTTGGGCGGTAGCAAGCATTCCAAATATACTGTTCATACTTCGCGGCAGAAGAATGGTACGCACATCAGCTCAGCGGCTAGTGTAGCCGGCACTGCACATTTCCGCAGACTGGACGACGATGTGATCAATCTGCCTCCTAAATCTGCCGTCCATGATACTTGGGTCTCAGCAGGTAGTCACAGTGACGGAAATGAAGTATTCACTCAAGCAGTCCCATTGAACGCTATACACGTCAAGAGGAACGTCGACTTGCTCAATGGTCCCAGGAGCTTGGGCTGAATTTTGGGCGAACATAATTCGGATATTCCAGATCCAGCATCTAAATTTGATACTTGGAATATAGCTTTGATACTTGGAATATAGCCTTGATACTTGGAATATAGCTTTGATACTTGAGCGATTATGTCGAGGTGTTTACTAAAGAAATAACTCCCAGCCAAACTGCCCTCTATTCCGCCATGGATGCTGCGCCGAACGTTTGCCATACCGAAATAGACCTATTGATCATCGCCAACAGAACATTGTGTCTTAAAGCCAAAAATAACCGCGAAACCGCAACTATCCTCTGACTAAGCTAGGGTTCTCAGCGCCCATCCGAACTTCGTTCCACGAGCACCGAGCATGCAAAGCGCAGAAATTGTGATGAGTGATCCTGCCCAAGCCTGTAGGCCCACCCAACCATGCTTGTCGAGAATTGCACCTGCGACAGGGCTGCCGATGAGAAGACCAATGCCAGCACATCCCATTGACATACCCAGTCGAGTGCCAATGAGTTTTGGAAAGTCCATGGAAATTCCTACTACGATCGGCCCTGGCAGCGAGACGAAGGTCCCTGAAAAGAAGCCGTAGAGGACGCCATAGACAATAAGGCTTTCTGTATCACGGACTGCTATCCAGCTGAATGCGAGAAGCGCTGCGACGAAGGCGAAAGGAACGTGTATATTGAGTGGTCCTATTCTATCAGCCAGATAGTTTGGAATGAGCCGGCCGAACAATGACCCTGCGTTGACGATAGCGAGGAGGTATGCGGCCAAGTTGCTGTCCATATGGCATTCCTGTAAGCCGTAAAGTTCGACGTAGAAGAACAGTACATAGATGCCCATAAATCCGAAGAATACTCCAAGACTGAAGTAGATGAATGGGGCATCACGAAAGGATGCAATGTCGAAGATTTTGCTCCTGTTAAGTGTAGGCTGCGTACGCTGCCGCACACCAACCACAGTAACAATCGAGGTTGCGATCATGATGAAGGCTATAGCGCGAGTAGCCCACCGGAATCCTACAGAGGGTTCAAGTTGAGCAAACACAACGGGATATACTACGGCTCCTGATACCATTTTAGCATGGTTCACCTAGCACAGATGGTGGTATACATGTGAAGACTTACCAATACTGCTTCCCATAGATGCTATACCCGTCGCAAAGGACTTTTTCGTGGAGAAGTATTGTGACACAATGACTATGCTTGGGAGAAAGAGGAGGCCATCTCCTGCCCCAACCAAGAGGCCTTGCGCAATGAAAACCTGCCAATAGCTCCGACAGAGGCTGGTCATCATCATGCCGAGTATCGTGAGAAACGTGCCGACATACACAATAGGGCGCAAGTAGCCCATATCGCACAGAGGACCAGCGACGATGCTGACAAGGAAGAGCAGGCTACCTTGCGCGGAGCCGATCCAAGAAATATTGGAACCGGGGGTGGAACTCAGCAGGCCTGTTTCATAGTACTTCTGGTAGAACCCATAGCTATTTACAATCCCCCATGTGTTGAAAAATATGAAGAACGCCTGTGTGAGATGTCTGACTCAGCATCTCCGTGTTCAGCCAAGGATTGGGAACAATCGACACATCAGATGTGCAAATCTTGGAGGTGAGAAGCAGTCCACTGCTCCTGAAACTTGTGTCGTGACTCTCCCAGTGGGACAGACTGAGGATATCAAGCCCATAGGAAGAACTCACCCCAGCAACCTGCGTCCAAGCGAGGAAGCCGCCATCGGGGCATTCGTTGGACACCTTCTCTGCACCTTCTTTCGCAGCTTCAGGAGTCACAGCATCACCCTCAAGCGCAGTGCCTTTCTCTGGAAGGGGTTGGGGCGACATTCCCCAGTTACTGCGGTGTGAAATGGCTCCGATAAACACACGGTGTCGAGAGTAGCAATTATTGTGCTATACTCCGAGACAGATTGGGCTCCGGGTCGTGGGATTTCACCCTCCCAAGGAAAGATGAGGGACGGCCATGTCTACCAGGTAGGATACCCAGGCGATTCGCTAGTGGTGCAAATGCACCAAAATCTGTGGAGCCTGCAAGATGGCGTGGGGGCGTAACGTGAGCGAAGCAGTATTGAAAAGGTATTTTACGATACTATAATAGCGTACAGCGTAAAGTCATCGACTAGCATGGCTCCCGTTGTACCGCTGCGTGTCATGGCCCAGCGGACGCCAGTCGCTTTCACCTGGGTCGAAGGATGATAAATGATCGCCTTGCCTCGCACTACTTATGCACGTCTTTCGGGCTTGAGAACCCTCGGTGTGAATTGCAGCCCTTCTACCGTCGATCCTTGCAAATCGGGCCTTCAGGCTTCAGCTCTCCATCATAGGCATGAGAAATTCTGTCGAAGGAGTCCCATTGCACAAACAAGTTGATCCTCGGGGGTGGTAGCTTTCAACTGAACAAGGTACAGCTATATCCATACTCGGTGAAATCGATGACGACCTGCAATAGGATCGATTGCTCGACAGGATAAGCCGATGAACCTTTTCAAGACTCGTTCGTGCTGTCATACATGATGTCTCATCACGTCTGCATCCTCTGTGAACCCTGTTTCCAGCAGTAGCATCACATCAACTTGTTTTCCACGCTCAACGTAGCTGCGGCACAGCTAGTATCTGCTCAAAGGGATACCTGGAGCGCCAATGCAAGAATACATCTCTCATTTATTATGCGGTTGGTAATATAGTGAATGGCTCCGTCTCCTCACACCCTTCGCGGCACAAGCACTAGATTTGGGGCGTAGGACAATATTCCCACCCACATCCTATATGTCCTTATTTTCATCGAGCCCTGACTCCCTTAATTTAGTCTTAGAACACTATATCGATAGATTCTCCTCTTCACATAAACCGCCATTAAAAGCTATAGTCTTGCTATCTACAACGTCGTACCGCCATGTCGATCTCACTTTTCACATGGGTCAAGAGAAATATCTACCGCTACTTCTGGTCGCCATTCACTCCTTCGGCCCTTACAACCGATGCGACTCCGGTCTCTACAGACTCCTCAACAGATTTCGGTCGGCGTCTTATTCCGAGAATCATAGATGAACGTGCTGAAGAGCACCCTGAGAGTCGTGTCTACCTTATACCGCGTACCGCTAATCTTGAGGATGGGTTTGACAACATCACCTGGCTCCAGCTGGCTAATGCAATAAACCGTGTTTCCTGGTGGATTGAGGACAACCTTGGTAGGAGTGGCACTTTCGAAACCATAGCATACTTTGGGCCTACAGATATCGGGTATGCCATCATCGCAGTGGCGGCCCAGAAAACAGGATACAAGGTAGTTCCCAGTTACATAAAATTGCATTGTTCGACTTACATTACCTTAGGTATTCTTCTCGTCCCTCTGGAACAATCTTGAAACTCATCTTCACCTTCTCGAGTCATCCGACTGCAGATTCCTTATCACCTCAATCACCCATACAAAACTTGTCGATAGCATCACGACGAGGAGACCAATGAAGCACCTAAAAATGCCCGAAATGACAGATATTCTGAGTGGACCGTCAGTCATGGTCTATCCCTATACAAAAGGATTCCAGCAGGCACAAATGGAACCATTTGCTATCTTTCACACTTCGGGATCTACCGGATTTCCTAAACTCATCGCCATAACTCACGGAACCATGGCAGCTTGTGATGCATATCAGAGTGCACATGTCTTCGGCTACGCTCGAACTCAGGTGGAATTATTCAAGGGCAAACGAGTATTCGCGGGCATTCCTCCTTACCATGCAGCTGGGATGTTCCACTTGCTCGCAATGCCAACATTCTACGGTTCTATCCCTGTCATCGGACCATCTACCGCGCCAACAGCTGCTCTAGCCAGTGAAATCCTTGAACACGGCGACGTCAACATACTTATTCTCCGTCCTGACGTTCTGGGCGAAATTGCCGATGAACCTGGCTGGCTGGAACGCCTTGGAACTCTAGACTATGTTATGAACGCGTCCTGCGTCCTTCCCAAGCATATCGGAGACAAGATTGCCACAAAGACCTCCGTGACGACATACATGGGGGCGACTGAGACTTTGCTAGTACCATTAGAGCTGCTAGATCGGCAAGACTGGGAGTACATCACTCCAAGCGAGGTCATGGGGGCCGAGTTCCGTCACCATCACGGAGATTTGTACGAGCTGTTCATCGCCCGTCATCCCAACCTGAAGGCTTGCCAAGCCATTTTCTACACCTTTCCCCATCTCCAAGAATACTCAATGAAGGACTTGTACTCGAAACACCCTACGGAGCCTCGTCTATGGAGCTACAGAGGCAGGGTCGACGATGTCGTCCAACTCTCAAGTGGGTACAAAATCCTCCCAGCAGCTATGGAGAGTGCGGTCGCAAGCCATCCCGATGTGAAAACAGCAGTGGTACTCGGCCAAGCACGAAAGAAAGCAGCGCTTCTCATCGAGCCTCGAGATGAATCGTTATTGGCGGATCGGACCAGACTGCTCGACTCCGTCAGTCCGTCTTTGGAAGCTGTGAATCAAGCCTACCCCGAACACGCCAGAGTTTCCAAAAATCGCGTGATATTTGCCACGCCGGCGAAACCAATGGTGCGGACGGCGAAGGGGACAGTCCAGCGGGTGGCCATGTCGAAGGTGTATGAGGAGGAGCTGGATCAAGTTGGTGTTTGAACATCCTCAGGGCGTTAGCTTTTATAGGAGAGCGTGCTCTGTGGTACTAATCGCCACCATGGCTTTTCGTCACGCTACCACGCGCCGCTCTCTCGGCCTTAGTAGGCCAAGACCAAATTACAGCAGATTTCTTACTGCATGGCCTTCTCATGCCCACAACATCGAATGGTACATAATCTTGCTGAAGGATCGGTATCCTTGCTCATTAGCGTCAGGATTTCAAAAGAACGAGACCCCAAGACATGCACAGTCGATGGCTTTGCTCGTTTCCATCTGATGCCGTTCGATGTATGAATTGAGGCATAGATGCTTTCCGGCACAGTACTAGTAGCACGCACTGCTAGCAGGTACACCCTCAAGGACCTGTATGTCATGTTTTGACTTCCCAACGCATTCCAGCCGCGGCGTATAGAGACTTTCAAGCAGGTTTCGTGGCTCGACGAAATATCGTAGTGTCCCAAATAGTTGGGACCTATCAAATATGCCAAGGTGTGCACTGCGCCCTGAGTCCTCGCAGTAGAGGATGATACATATGGAAGAGGCTTAGATGCCATGCCCGTCGTCAAACGCAGCGCGCTCTCAGCTCGAAACATGGAAGTCTACATTGAAAAACCTGAGTGGCCCTACTCAGTCTATCGTTGTTAACGGCAAGGGTCTCGATCTGTCCAAGATCGTAGCTGTAGCAAGGTAGGACGCTTGACAGACCGTTTGCGAAGTGTCTCTGCCGATATTCACCACGATATGGATCAAACGTTTGCCTAGATGAATTTGCCCTGACTCGCCTGACCGCGAGCGCGAGATCCCTGGAAAGCGATCTTCGGGAAGGCAAAATTATTTACGATAATTCGGAGCTTCCGTAGTGGGTCAATGGACATGCTAATGATCCTATAGGTGTGAACACAGGATTTGGCGGCAGCGCCAACACGAGGACCCAGCAAGTCAAGGCTCTTCAAGAAAGTCTCGTCGCTATGCTTCAGTGCTCATATTGCGAATGGCCATGGCCTGCACTTGTCAAGCTCTATTGAGCTCTTGAGGAGAGGCCTACTTGTCGAGGACCCAATTTCAACTAACTGCATGCCTGTTGAAGCAATAGAAGTTGTAGTAGAGCAATAGTAGAAGCAGGAGAAGTAGTCGTAGTTGCAGTGCCATTAAACTGCCCGCTAGCCTAGTTGGGGCTAGCGCCAATTGCGGCACAAAACATAGATATTTGTATAATTTCAGGAGAATGGCTACAAGTCTTAGAAAACACACCTTTAGACAGTTATCAGATCTACACTTCAGCACACAAAACTCTGGGCTTCTTTGTTCGCGATTATTGTCATTGCTAGCGGTTCCGTCCTTATGGGATATCTGATTTTCGACCGCGACAATGCTTTCTACTCTTCGTCTTCGTCGGTTGGGCGGTCATATTGTTTTACAGCTTCAGCCCTATCTCTGAACAGATGTTCATGATATTCTACGGTTCCTCCCTTAGGCCTCTAATATATCTCATGACTCTTTTGCTCGCGATTCTTGTCATCGCTAGCGGCTGCGTCCTGATATATTGTACCAACCTCAAGAGAACCGATGGACCTGGAATATTCGATTCTCGACCGTGACAATGCTTTCTATTCTCCATCTTCATCGGTTGGGTGGCCAAAATGCAGTACTGCTTTAACGCTATGGCGTTTTTCAAAGCGGGTCGTCCTATTCAATCCAGGGAATCACTTTACATAGTTGCATTTATTGCAGTTGTCAGGATCATGACTCGGATAATTCATCCACAATTTTGGACGCCTAGTACGAAAGTATCTACGATACTTCACACAGAGACAGTTCTCACCGTCGAGAATAACGAGCTTGTTCTGCAAACATTCAGCTCGATGAAAAGTAACGACCGGTCAGAGTATGTCGAGGCAACTCAACTGGCTGTGCGACAGACGAGAACTACGAGGATGTAGTAAATCGAACATACGTCTACAGAGCATCGTATTTCATCATTGCCCTCAAGTCTCATCGAAAATACCTCTTTCCTTTGTTTATTTATACCATCGTTGGTGATCAGAAGCTTCAGTCTTAGATGCCAACGTCAATTGTCGCATTTGTTCTTTAATAATTTACTATTGTGGAGAAGTGCTACCTCGGAGTGAGACGGTCTAAATTAACAGATGCAATGATCAACTTCTGTTTCTCTCTCAAGATCTCGTTTTCTCCATCCTATCGCTTGTAGTGGTGCGAAAGAAATGACAGAGCAGGAAGGAACAAAGCCAGCACAACGTATGACTTTTTCGGACCCTTATACTCTCTGCAAGATATTTGAATCGGGTTGGGAAATTTCTCTTGATTATGACTCAACTCAACGATAACGCTAGATGAATGCGAACCGTGGCTCGAGAATTGTATTGCCAAGCTAACAACCACAGTTCGATACAACTCAGGTAGCAACTAATAAAATTTCCTCCAGCAATTCAGTCAAGCTCTCATGAACATTGAACATTCTCCCGTAGTGAATCTTTGTACCTAAGCCTACCGTTCAAGATTGCTCGGTCTCAAACACTACTCTTGTTTGGTAGAAATGTCTGAATGCCCGAAAATTCCGCTGAGAACCTCCAGCAAGAGGCAGGCGGTTGATGATCTCAAGAAGGAGCGAAATTGTCTTTCTGATCAGCTTAGAAAAGACGAGAAAAGGATAAAGGCTCAAGCATCCTTTACTAGCGAGTAAGTTTCAATCTGCGTCAGCTTGAGTTCACTAAGTAATGACTCGTTCCGGTTTTAGCTACTGGTATGCAAGAGCTCAAATCTCTCACGGGCATCTAAGTGTCAACGAAATCAAGCGAAGAATATCCAAGCAGGACTTTTATGATCAGACGGGTACCGAGAATGAGGCGGACTGGATGCAATCCGAGCAGGGCATAACGTTGATTGAGGAAATGAAAGCGAGAATTTTGGAGGAGCGACTATGCGTCACTCAAGCGCAACGACTAAAGCTAGAGAAAGGCAACACTTTAAAAGTTGGAAGAAGGGCTTTCATGAAGCTCTTTACGACCAGCACCATCGGCCTCGGGATCAAGAACACAGGTGCCGGAGCTCGTTCAAGTGGAGACCAGACGAGTTTTCGTAGGGCACTTTTCGATATAGCCAATCAAGGCCCCGAGCCCGCAAGCGAGGCAGTCTGGTGTCCAATTGCGGGCAGTGAGTGGCACAAGGATACCATGACGGCGGCGCACCTCTTTGCGTGGAAGCATGGCCAAGAGATGATGACAAGCATATTCGGCGAAATGAACCCTCCCGAACTTTTCTCTCCGTACAATGGCCTTCTAATATCGACCACCGCCGAAAAGATGCTGGATGAAGGACGTATTGTCATTGTTCCTCGCCTCCCAGATCGACCGTCGAAGAGCGAAGTTGATAATTGGCAGCGTTGCAAGATCAAACAGTACCAAATACGTGTCCTTGAAACAACTGGCATCATGCAAACGGCAATCTTTGGCAGAGGCGATAAACGCAAGTGGTTCGAACTAGACAAGCAACCGGTCTCGTTTCGCAGCGATTTCCGCCCGAGAGCGAGATATTTGTATTTCCTATATTGTACTACGATGTTGCGACGGTCTTGGAGATCGGGGGAGCAGAAAATTGCTCTTGCAAATGAATTAGGAAAGCCGTACTGGGGCACAAGGGAGAACTTCATGAAGAAGGGAATGCTTTTAGCGTTCGTGGAAGAGATGGGGCACGAGTATGAGGATTTGCTCGAAGGGGCAAGGGAAGAGAGAAAGAAGGCGGTGCAACCCGACGACTTAGCCCTCTTCGCAGCCAATAAGCAGATCTTATTTTCAGTTGAAAAACATGAAGAATGCGAGAACAGCGGTAATGAAGGGGAAGATGATGAAGATTGGGAAGACTCTGAAGACGAGGATCAAGATGATGACTAGAAGAGTTGGAAATTGGTACAAGGTGATCTCCTTCAAAGGAAACGGGGATGTTTCTTGCTTGACTGGACAGGCAGAACATCAATTGTAGAGCGATAGTAGATACTTGCTTCATAGTCATTGCTCAATCATAGTTCTTACGAAGCCACACGCCCGCATAGTTCCCACCTCGGTGTCTCATATAGCACTCATAACAGTCATGGGCGGGACAAGAGGCTCGCCATATAATAATGTTCCCACATTGTCGGTATATCTTCGCAACAGCTCATGGTTGCATAATGTGTGTGACTTCTTCGGACATGTGCACATCATGACAAGTTCAATTCTACCGAGTTTCAGACTAATGAATGCGCAGTATCTCACTCGTGTTGAATATAGTAGTACTGCTACCCCTGTGGTTAGTAAGGTAATCTCCGCTCCAAGCCCTATAGGGCTGACGCTAGAGAGTTCAGAGTTTTCATCTTCTTTCTATCTTCGTAGCTTTCTAGAATAGTTCAATCATATACATATACATACATACTGAAGAATGCTCTTGTATTCGTCGTCATTCGAAGAAAATCTTTCGAAACCTATACTGTGGGATTTGTCTATGACTGCGAATTCATTTTCAACGACCTCAAGGTCAGAAAGCGTTAGTATTGGTTCAAGACGCCTAAATCAGGGACAGAGCGCTCACATGCATGATAGACATGCTCAAGATTGACTCTTTTACGGCTCCAAAGACACACACAGTGTTCTCAGCCCTAGGCCCCGATCCAAGAAACTTCATGAAGTCATCGTGTACGCCCTGATCAATGGCCGAAGAAGGCTTGACCACGTCAAGCAGATTGGTACTTGAACCTTTCCAAAAATCGAGAAGAGACATTATCTTTCCTGCAACGGCTGAGCCGGCTGAATTTCTGGTCGAAGATATTCCTCCGCCGCTTCGCGTATCAGAAGGTTCACTGGCAGTACGGCGCATATTTTGCGCAGTTTTACGGTCCCCTTCTATTCGTCTTCGCGGTGCTTAGTCTGTCGTTCAACGCCATGCAGGTCGCGCTGGCCGTGCAGCCGTCTGTTAAATTTGAACGCCCGTGGATGGCCTTTGCGCAGGTCTCGCGGAGTTTTTCGATGTTTACGCTCGTGTGTGTGTGGTTGTGATTGCGCTTGCGCTTGTCCTTTTCCTCATGTTTGCTTTCCTCTCGCTGCGAGAGGTTGTTTATGCTGTTAAAGATCTCCGTCGCCAAAAGACGTTCAAAACTCGGCGCGATGTGAAGCTAGGTTGACATATGTGGAATTCAAAATTCTCTTTCACTGGTCTGTTAAGCTGGCAAGAAGTCGATTTGCACAGTACCACAGGAATTGAATTTTGAGCAAGACGAGCTTTTCTGGATTTAATTTGAGCCTTTGATAGGCTGTTTTGTATGAGGTGGAAACCACTCGTTCAATATTGAGACTACATTGAAGTCTCTTCACACAAGTCTATTGACTGATATTCTGCAAATATCTTACAATTCAATCATGCAGTGACATAAAGTTTGATATAACAACGCCACCATTCTCTGTACTCGCTCCTAGCTCCATCGGTCTCTCAAACTTAATATTTCCGCTACAGCACAATTCGAGAGTCGAAGTGTAGGCTGGCCTACCTACGGCTTTCCTGGACAGCTATCTTGTTATTCGTTACCAACGACGTCGTTTTTGTTCAACGCTCCAAATGAGAAAGCTGATTCATCCTACGTAGGAGATTCTGGCCCATATTACCGTAGGTATATGGAGGTTTCGATGATAATTAGTGTTATAATTCTGCTCAGCTTTTTCATCTTGCGCGAGTATAGAGAAGAAACGGAGTAGGCAAGAAGAAACGCAGCCGAAATTTCCAGATGAGTTGGCAGGCCCACAAGTGATATCTAATCAGGAATTAATCTAATTGGCTATCTGGTTAGATGAACCGCGCAATATTGTGACACTGTCGTATTGAAGGAATCTTGAACCAGATTTCCCCCAAAATCTATTGTTAGCACTTAAAGCCAACAAACAACAGTCAGCAAAAGAACCAGCAACCAAGGCGACGAACAATTTCTCATCGACCCCCAGAAGCTCAGATCGTTACTTAGCGAGCGTCTGTGAAATGAGGCGGACCTTATTGACCATGATAGCATCAAGGCCTGCATCAGCTTGAATCTAAACACTCAAGCATTAGCCAACATATATCCACGACCACCATTGAAAAAGCCCGGAAGATGCACTGCTGTACCTTTGCATATTTGGGGTCATCGTTCAGATTGCCATACGAGCCGCAGACAAGCCCAGAGCGTTTTGCATACTGCACTAGCCGCGGGCACATGACGAATACGTCCGACAACATGACTATCCCGGCCAAGTTCCAGCTTTTCGCAAATCGGATTGCTTGCTGTAGGCTGCTGGCTCTAACGTCTCCCGTGGGAACAGAACCAGCCTTATTGATGAATAGGACCGGGTAGCCTTGCTGCTTGATTGATAGGAGAATGCATATCTCCGGGCTGAATGATGACAAGGTAATGCTTCTTTTTGCGCCCAGACGATAGATCTTGTCGAGCGTTGTGTCAATAAAGGCGTTAAGCTCCAGAGCGCAGGTTTCCATGTTTCTGTCTTCAGCTTCCCATAGCATGGGATATTCTTTGGTAGCACAGGTCAGGTTCCGCGCGCAACGCTCTTCAGAATTTGGGAACAAGTACTTAGCTCAACATTGAAAGCGATGTTTTCTGGTAAATTTAAGAGGAGCTCCTCCAAGGTCGAAGATGGTTCTTAAATGGAGTGACCCCTCAGGTTGCCTTTTATAGCATTCTGTAAGCCTTCTTCCGTGTATTTCATTCGCTCGACTAGGTCCTCGCTCCTGGAATCATCGTATGCATTTAGAGAGCGCGAGCGAGGCCTTCTCCGATGGCCTATTTGACCCTCCTGACACTTCGTCCTCTCCAGATACCTTATCTCAGCCATTCCCGACAGGTCACCTCTCGGTGATTGTGCTTTCCCGAGGTGCTTAAACTAAAAAGTCAAGTTATGGAGATCTTATTGATATTTAACGGTGATGTCTGAACTGACCTGATCAAGGCTCAAAGTATGTAGAGGTGTGTCTCCTCCTGTTTCCATCACAAGAAAGTCATGGAAAACGATAGGCACAAAATCCTTCGTTAATTGCACGTCTATCAAAACTTAGCATGGGCGGTAAATGTTTTTCTTTGATAAAATGTACCGAACTAAAATCTTATCAGCGTAATTGACTGGATGCGAAATTTGCCTTCTTACTTCAACACAAGACGCCCCTAGGGCAACAGCTGTCAAGAATGACTAAACTTATGTCACTTTAACATCCTACTCCTGATGAAGACAGCTTTAGATACCTGTACCGTATTCTCTCCAATCTGCAAATTTGTTCGTTCAATAGAATTTGCACCCGATCCTGTACAATGCTTAGTATTTTTGACATTAGACAGTTTACGTGGGAAATCACCCCGATGTCCGACTACTTGGATGGGACCTTCGTTTTTCCAGAATCCGCGTGTCGCTATCGGATTAACAGTTGGGTGTGGAAATGGCGTTGCTACTAAGACACTAAATGTCACAGAGCCAATAAGCTTCAGGGTTGCTTTCTCGAGGATAGGTACGGTGTAGTCTCTTTTCAAACTCTCGTGCTTCAACCTCAACGCTTCCTTGAGACTATGTAGCAGGGCAACACCACTTCCCACAAATGCATTGTCTCTGCCACTATAATTAGTAATGCGGAAGACATCGAAAACTATCTTGACATTGCCCAGGTCATTTGCTCTAAAAACCCATGGCGCATTGGTCATGTCTTCTAGCATGGGTAATTGAATGACTTGTTTTGATCCAGTGGCGCCAATTACGCCGATCTCAAGCGAATATCCAGTCTCGGGATGCGCAGCGTAAGGGTGGCCAGGCAAACAAGTACTTAATTCTACCGCCTTCAGACTCGTTCTTGTGTTTGAGGGACCAAGTGTGAACAAGATTTGACTCTCGGCCTTGTTGGTCTGAAATTGATGACTGGAGGCTCGGGGCGGCATCAGAGAGGATTTTTTGTCGTATTTACCTTGTGTTACGCCGTTTGATCCTGGGCCTAGAAACTCTACCACCGCCACAGATTTCACGTTGTTGAAAGGAAAATCCAACTCTGCAGGAGTGAATTTTGTTAGCCAACTCGCTATCCTCATATGGCCTCTGAACACCGCATGCTCTTTCACAGTCCAACCAGAGAAATCGTATACTCGTGGGTTTGCCCCAGCATCAAGAAGCAGCTTTATAACTGGCAAATGTCCCTCAACACAGGCAATGAACAATGGGGTCCAGCCACGCACGCTCTCACGCAGATCAAGATCAATGCTATGGGAAGATGAAAGTTCAATTAGAGCCTTCACATAATTTACACGACCATTTTTTGCGGCAGTGTATATAGCTGTCTCTCCACACAGACCTTGGTGATTGATGTTGACACGGTGTGCAATTAAGATCTGAGCTATTTCAATGGAGTCTGATAGTAGAGCGATCCTGAGTAGCGGACCTAGAACCGTCTGTAATTTGCGGTCTTTGACCTTCTCATCTCTATCATCCCCCTCTTCGTATACCTCCAACAGGAGCTTTGTTATTGACGGATAGCCGCCAAGGACCCCCAAATGTAAAGGCGTGTAGCCCTCGGAGTCCTGCAACAAAACCGCATCTGCAGCTGCTGAACCAGAAAATTGTCTTTGGGTTTGCATGCACTTTAAATATGTTTGGGCCATTTCCAAAAGGCCATACATGGCCGCATAATGAAGAGGCAGACGTCCAAAAGAGTCTTTCTGTTCGAGGGCACCATGTTGGCTAGTGGAAAGCCGGTTGAGGATGTAAGCCAGCAAGGAACGGTTGTTCTCAAGAGATTCTATGGACTCCAGAAGACGCAATCGTTGCCTTTGTTGATCCTTAATCACCAGTCTCCGACCGACACTAATTGGTAAACAATGGAAGCAATTTACACCATCATGTAAATTCATGTTCGTCAGAGACCCGGTCAGTGAAAGCAGCTTTTCAACACAGTTTTTGGATCCTCGTAATACCGAGAATTGTAGCATAGCGATGAGAAACATGTTATAGCTTGGAGTAGGCCCCTGGTCTTTATGGTATTGCTCTCTAAGCACGTAATCCAAGGCTGAAATATCATCCTCAAGAATAGCGAGATACGCAGCGTTTGGAGAAAGGAACGAAGAGTAGAACCGAGCACGGAAACTATGCAAAAATAATGAGACGTGTGTTGAACTGGATTGGCTCTCCACCCTTGCGCGACTGAGGTCGACTATGCATTTGTTGATTCGCTCGAGGTCCTCTAGGCATCGTCTTTGACTTGCGAATTGTGAGTTGAGTAGCTTCGAATTGCCCTCTTGTAAATGGGGATTGCTCGGTAATCGAACCTTATCAATCTTGCGGAAAATATAACGAAAGCCGTCTCGGTTCGCTTTTCCGAATCGTTGTAACCTTTCCAGTCCATCGAGTACCTCAACCGAACAACCCAGAAGGTCCCCGATCTCATGCGGATCTGCTTGATTCAGATTCACGACATCGAACAGACTCAGCGATGTTCCATAACTTTCGTAAACCAACGATGCCATTCTAAGAATGATTGCGTGTTTTTCAAGATAGAAAGTCTCGACTTTTTCCACGTCATGGCTGAGGGCAACAAAAATTTCTAATTGACTGTTAGAGCTTTCGAGAGCTCACCAGATCTCCAGCAACTTACCTGTGAAATCTACAGAAGTTCTCTGCTCGTGAGCACTTAAGCACGCAGCCTTGGTACGCGCTTTAAATGCATTGTAATTGACGTAGAATGGCGCCCATTCAGGGAGCTGGTACCGGTGGAAGAATCGCCCGAATTTCATGGTTTTGAACGAGCAGCAGGATCAAGCAAGAGCAAAAGTATAGATGATGTTGCTTGATGAATCGGACCGGTTCTCTTTCGCTACCCGCAACCTCTTCCCAGCACCCGGGTACAGAATCCGACACTGGTTTGCTTTCACTGAGGCTTGTTAAAATGTCAACAGAAATGGGTAGGAGGATTAAGCAGCGCTCTCGAAGGTATGGCGGGTTACTTTGTTTATGGCCTCAACAGAACTTCCTTGTGCAAATGCGTCTCGAACCTGCGGACCTTAGTCCTCGATGCTGACCACTAGTCTAGTTTCGACGACGTTGCGTCAGGCTTTTTTACCTTCGAGATGCTTGGGTTGGAAATAGGGGAGTTGGTAACCTCCGCTTCATAGGGCTGGTAGGGCTGGGGGCCGCTAGTAGAGTTTTCACCTTCCACCTCCTAGATAGCCTCCTAACACATATACCAAAATGCCCCATATGACCTCGTGTTCCAACAACTTGTTGTCAACAGAAATCTAATCTATTCTTGACTTTTCGCAAAGATACGTATGCTAAACATTTGAACGCGCATGGCACCTCGCACAGCACGTTTCAGATAATGACAAGAACGACCTACTCATGATGAGTAAGTATACGCTTTGAGGTCAACTGCGATGGCTGAAGAGATAGACTCTGCTCCTAAAGCTTGGCCTGTCGAGTGACTTACCTTAGCAAATAACAACGACCATTCTCCCGTCATCGTTGCCATTGTGGTCGTCGTTGTGATCGTCATCGTCGTCGTCATCATCGTTGTTGTTTGTTGAATTTGTTGTGTTCTGGAAAGGACAAGGATGGCGGAGACCGCGAGTTCTGATTGATAGAAAGATCTACCGACTGCAGGGCTAGAAAACACTTAAAACGCCTATCAATTTGGCAGTTCACCAGTTTACTGTTAGGCTCCAGTCTAATCGACGGTAGGAACGTGGATCGACGATCTATTCTGACATCGCAAGGTTTGGTTTTACGGGAGAGCATGAATCCCCTTTCTATCACTGCAAGAGTCATCACTGTGGCAAGTCTGGCGGCATCGACTGGCCGTGCGTTCAGCGACCTGCGTGCTCTGTGCAAGACGTTACCCGGGAGATTACATGCTTTGAGCAACGAAGTGACCGATATTGAATTGATCCTTTATCAAGTCGCTTCAGTACTGGAGAAGCGAGCCAGCGATCCCGTCTTACAGGATCAACAGGCCGATATACCACAACTGTTGAAGCAGGCACAAGCGAAATTAGACCAGCTGAGAGCGATAGTTCGGAGGCTTACAGAAATTTGTGAACACACCAAAATCCCTCTCTTCCGAGCTCACGCCTGGCGCAAGAACCTGCCGAGACTGCAAGCCCTTCAAGAGAATATTAAGACGGTCAAATGTAGCCTCAATTTCATGCTCGGGGCATCCAACTCGTAAGTAGCACGGCTCCTTACTTCGTCCGATTCCTGAGAATTTCTCTTTCACCTGTCGCAATTCTGTGAGGGAAAAGTCGTGCTGTCTTTTACTAACCACAAAAATTAGTCGAGACATGATGCGTATTGATGTCGACCTTGAAGCTATATCAGCGGTCAGCTCACAGTTGGCGCACGGCCAAAACACAATGCAAGATCAGCTTTAAACCAGTCTTCTGCGCCACCACGACAGTCTGGCAGACTCTCTTGCCAGTATCTATCAGCAGGTCGACCAGCGGATCGGCACTGTTGAGGAACTGCTCAAGACCCAGTCGATGCAGCTTGAAGCAAGCCAACTCAACCATATGGGCCACTTCTATGAGCAACCGTCCTCGTACACAAAACAGCCGCCGCGGCCTGCCCGTCAGGACACGCAATACGTGAAGCCCACGGAAGCCGAAGGTGTAAGCTTGCGTGTCAGTCAATATAATGCTTGCCGCCCTGGGTGTCTCTGTGCGTGTCACTTACAAGCTAGATCTGCCACTCCTAGCCTTGTAAATCGTGCACTCGGACAAATTTTTGTTGAGTACGCTGGGCTGCCACTTCTCAGCGCTAAATGCAATACAGACTCGTGCGAGAAGGCTCAGTCTCCTCATCTTAGCTTTGAATACTGGTTTCCGCTCGGCTTTGTCTGGTCTCAGATCTTCCGACTTCGCTTGACCTTTGAACCCAACATTGGACCACGCCTGGAATTGAATACCCTCAGGAGGGTTCCAGATTCTGCGCAGTGTGTCGCCTTGAATGGCAACATTGATGGGCTGAAAGACCTCTTCAAACGAGGCTTAGCGTCGCCTTGGGACGTCAGCAGTACGCGTGGATATTCTGTGCTCCGAGTATGATCAATCACTTCAACGTTGTTCTAGATAGCAGGCTAAGCTCTTATTTAGTGGGCAATGTATGGCAAACAATATCAGACTTGCAAATTCTTGGTCCATGCTGGGGCAGATCTTGATTACAGGCAAGTACTATAATTGTATAGCATCGATTTGCTTCATAGCCAAGCATCAATTTGCTCCATATTGAAACGATCAGCGGAATTTTCGCTGTCCAATTGGACCTGCTTGCTTTGACCTCAACTTTAGGCGTCCTTGAAGCGACGACACGTCACAATTCGTGGCTATGTGATATTCAGAGATCTCACCAAAATAGCGCCCTGTATTCTTTACTACTCCAACGAGTTCAGCTTGCTACTTCAGCTTCTGCTGATCAGTCCTTGGAATCGTTCGGGACAGGGTTTCGAGGACGCTGCATGTTTTGGAGAGTGGGTTTGCGGATGCATTAGCTTATGGCTGAGTGTTTGCGAAGAAGCCAGTCATATCACCACGCCTGGCTTTTTCAAAGGGAAGCATAGCGGTTGTGTCGGCATTTCGAAAAGGCGATGAGAAATGATGTAACTATTCTTTCACGTATATCAAAGGTATATATCAACTTCTTCCTCACTCATCAAATTTGATAAATAAACCTTCACCATCGGTTCTTGATCCTTCTCCAAACTCGATCTCATCTCCACCACAATTGTCTGCAATCTCAAGCGCTCAATTCTCACTTTCCTTCCGGCGAACGAGCATCTACTATTTATTCACGATGCACTTCACGACCGTTATCTTACTCTTTGTCGGAGCTCTCACCATTGGTGTTCAAGCTACGGATCCAAATGGCTCTAGCACCACTACTATGTCTACGTCTTCCACAACCACGATGAGCGGATCCACTATAGCGACCGTCGCTAGCTCCACCTCCACCGGCAAAGAAGGGGACAACAGCGAGAACTCTAGTAAGACCACTGCCGCTGCCGTCAGCACCACCAGCGCAACCCCTGCGACCTCTACCAGTACGTCCGCCTCTGCCGCTACGACGTCCAGCGGCGCTGCGGTCCACGATTACGCCCCAGATGTTGTGATCGCTGTCGCTGCTATTCTTGGCTTCGCTGGGGTTATGTAGTTTTGGTGTCATAGGTTTATCTACTGTGGCGGACTAATTCTGAACGCGATTGGAACGATTCTGGAAGAGAAGCTGTAACCGAGAATGCATTTTGACTTTAGGATAATCGGCACACAATGGTTGGGTTCAGACGGATATTGAGATGGTGCTTCTTTGTGGTGGGAGGATTGGCTGTGGAAGAGAGACATGGTATACAATCGGCAGGGTTCATCAATTGCCCCTGAATTAATCGCGATCCTGAGGAATCCCTCCGCCGCAGTGCCTGAGCGTTACCTTACTTATTCGTAGTATGATGTCATGGAGACTATGTTAAAATCCAGAGTCTCGAGTCCTACCAAAAGTACCTTACATTTAATTTTTTCTACGGCCATGCATAGCCCCACGTTTAATATCATTGCCTGGTATGAAACCATGGGAAGGTAGGAGAGCGCAAGCCTCATCGAAGCCTGATGATCTCATTGCTGCTGCCCTACCTCATCAAGAAGCTGAGGTGTCGCCATGCTACGTCGTGCAGAAACCGGATTTCTGCTTCGGAAAGTATATGATTGAAGCGATCGGTGCCGTTATATCCGTTGATCAGCCGCAGCTGCCACCCAAATGTCTAATCTATGCATGGCTTCGAGTACCTTAGGCAAGGTACATAGTATTCTCTCTTTTTACAGTTTGGTTAGAGTTATTCAAATTCCGTGATTTGCTCGAGCTACTTTCTACAAAGATAAGATATTGATATAGTGAATACTTTGCCGAGATCCTTGTCAAGTTAATGTAAAGAAACTAGCGTTATTCTCTGATTTTCATCGTCGTGATTAATGTTGTCATTCCTCATTCATAACAGTCGGAACATTGACATGCCTGGACTTTCAAAAAAGTGATTGATATGCGATTGGGAGCTTAAATCAAAGCCGATTATATTCTAGCCAAAAACCTTCAGCTGATAAGTATAGCCTCGTCACACCTCGTCAACAGCAACAAGCACCGTATGCTAACTCTCCCCACAGTCTTCACCATGTTCAGCATCATCCCCCCGGTCCCGAAAGCCATATCCTCCCACCCGCTCTACCCCCACCTGCTCGCCGCCATCCGCATAATCCAGTTCCTCTCCTCCCTGATCTCCCTCATCCTTTTCAGTATTTACATCTCCCATCTCCTTGCCACCATCGTCCGCGCCCAAGGCGCCGTACAAGGCATCCTCGCTGCTGCTTTGGCCTACACCATTATCGCCACCCTTATATCAATATTCGTGAAAGTCGGCTTTTTCGCTATGAAAGCCATTCTGATCGGGTTAGATTTGTGTTTCGTGGTTGGGTTTATTGTTGTGGCTGCCTTCACCAGTCCGATGGGTGGGATTGCCAGAGGCGGTTGCGGTTCGGGCGGGAATAGTAACAATAAGAGGAGTGACAACAATGGAAGCGGGACTGGTGGTGGGTCAAGCTGTGGGCTTGTGACGGGGACGTTTGCGTTGGCCTTTGTGAGCATGTGAGTCAAGTACTCTTTCATCGAGCAAGAAGGAACGGAAAGGATTGATGGAAACAATATTAATGTGGTGCTAGGTTCTCCCATGCGGCGTCATCATGGATGCAGCAGAGTCACCAGTCGGCGTCAAAGATCCAGAATCCGTTTGCGAATGGAGGTTTGTTCTCGCGATCTACGTGAATAGGTACCGATGTGGCTTTAATATCATGCCCTGAAACGAGAAACGAGAGCAAAGGGCTGGTAACAGGCGACCGGGGTTTAAAAGGCTTTACACGGAAAACCCGGGGTTGTTGCTTGCTGGAGGAGAGAGAGGTGCCTGCACTTCCTGGATGTGATTGCTTTCGGATAAAGGTTGCTTGTGAGACTGCCGTATTGCTTGTAGACGTGGGCTGTTGCGAAGGGCTTGCTGTTTCTTGATGCCTTGGGGCCGCTTCCCTACAGATGATCAGCTCAGACACTATCAAATCAAATGTCATATGGCATTTGGAAGTCGTGTTCAAATTCATTATGCTCATGATCTGTTTGGTAGTATTCTGTATCGTGCACCTCATGCACTTCCTGTATTGAGACTCCTGTTGGGGGCAAGGGTCATGATTAAGTTGGTAGATATGTACACATTTACCCCGCTCCCCGTATTCCATTTGAATTTCGTGGCGTGAATGCAGCTGCCATCCCGCCTACCTTCTTGCCTGCCTATGTGACAGAAAATTCACCCTGGCGCCCATCTCACTGGAGGCCTTGATATCCGTCCATTCCGTATCGTGACTATTTGAGGGGCAGGCTGTGGTCGCCGTGGGGCCAGCCGACGCTTTGATAGTGTTCGGTCCAGAGATCGAGGACACCCCGTGCCGCGGCGTTGTGTACCTAACAGTGGTTTCGCGCTGCCAGTTGCGAAGCGCGTTGCCTTAAACACCCTCTCCGGACGAAATGGGCGGAGTAACGTCTCGTCCTGCCTGGTTAGCCGAGGCGTTTTCTCTTGATGTACCGGTGCCTGGGGAATAGCATTCAGATCCTGAATGGTAGGTTCGACTTCGGGCTGCCTGGGCTTCCGGATCGGCGCTTTCCGGTTCTTCGACTTGGCCTTCATGACCTTGCCCGGCCTTGGAAAGGACAGTCTGGTCATTATTGTCTTCTTCACGGGGAGGTATCAGATGCCCCGAATCCATCACCTGTCGCCATTGCTCGATCCAGTTCAGCAGAACCTTGCGCTGCTCTATGCTCCGTTCATCCCGCTGCAGGATATGCTCCAGAGCTTCTGCGCATTCAGGAGCTGCGGCGCTTCTGTTGCTAGCCAGCTTCCGCGCGTCATCCAACTTCTGTCGTGACTCGTCCTGTTCCGTTTCCAACCGCTCAAGTTTTTTAAGATGGTAGTTTTGAAACTCAACCCAATTCTGCAGCTGAGAGTGTTGCCTCGAGCCCGGCAGCAGGTGGACATCGCCACGCAGACCATATCTTCGCCGACGCTCACGAACCTCATCCTCAAATTTGCCGAAGCATTTGTTTCGAAGGCGGCGCCGGGTCTGTAGCTGGTCCGCCAGGAATTTCCGATAGTCCAATACTTGGGCACAAAGAACAACATCATCTGTCCGTAGCGACGCTAACCAGTAATCCACAATTGCCTGGAACTTCTGGGGGACATTCCGCGTGGTGATGTCGACGTCGGGCGGGTAGCAGGGAGGACAGCCAGCATCTTCCAGTTCCTTCCGCGCGTGGGCCTCGAGCCGGCGAGACTCTTCATTCTTCTCGTCCTCGTCCGCTGGCGGCGTCAGAGACCTACGTTGACACCGCATTAGTACAGGGACGAAACGTAGGGTATGTTTGGACGAACTGTAGTCTCGACGCGAGAGCATTTGCCGCCTGGAGTTGTCTAAGAAGCAACTTTAGCTTCGCTCTCCAGGGCTATCTGAAGATATACTGCGTATGTACCGTGCTTTGTTGAGCACTGCGATCCGCTCAGTTTCTGACAGCGTCGCAAATTCTGGGATCATGACGATCCTGTGCATTGAAGTCCAGCGTCAGCACCGCAGCCTGCGATGGCAGTTTGCTTGGTGAGCGATCACGTACCCGATATCACCATAGTCTTCAATGGTGGTTCGAACAGCCAAATCATCAATTAAGGCCTCAGTTGAAGAGTCTTTGGTGGAGGAAGAAGTCATGGCGAAGAGAAAAATGCGGATGTGGTTGTGGTTGTGATGGTAGAGGAAGAGACTCGGAGTTGATGGGTGACATGAGGCGGAACTGGAGAAATACACCAGACCTTCGAAATCAGCTGGGGAACTCCAAATTTTGAGCCATCAATTCAGTAGATACAGGCCTATAATTCCCTCAAACTGGATGTTTTAATATTTGGTATGCCAGCCCTCCGCCTTAATAACAGCAGCACACCTGTGGGGCATACTGGATAATAATCCTTCTCTTACCTCCTCCCGTATGTTCGCCTAGACCCTCTGTAAAATCTGAAAGAGCTTGGTTTCAGCTTCGTCCCCTATACCTTCCAGCGAATTCAGGTCCGGATAGACTTTATAGGCCTCCTTCAGTAGAGCCCAGAGGTTTTCGATGGGGTTCAGATCAGGACTGTACGGAGGCCACTCCGTAACTTCAACCCCTCATTCTGCAAACCAGGCCTTCCTTTTTTTTTTTTTTTTTTTTAGCTGAATGAATGGATGGGTGCGTTATCCTGCATGAATATTAGGCCTGACTGATAAATTTCAATCAAATTGTCGTTCAAAACCTGAATATAGGAGGCTGCTGAATAGCCGTGCTTCTTTGACTCCCAATCGCATTCGAGCAGATATAAATCCACCTTCTAGAGCCCCAGAAAGCACCTCAGATCATTACCCGAAAGGCCTTTCCTCTGGGTGTTTCTTGTAAATTGTCTCTATCCCATTTCTGATCGAGAATGCGAAAACCCACTCCCTACCCTTACCTGATCCCCGAGCCACGGATGCCTCGTCCGATCAGATGTGTTGGTATATGAGGGTCAGAAGCAGTATGTGCATGTGCATGTATTGATTGAACTATGTATTATTTGAAGCTAACCAAGTGGAGGCTTGCCTAGGTAAGGTAGGTAAGGTACCTGTTTAAAGGCGAAGTAGGTAAGCGATACTAACTCAAAAAAGCTTAGAGTAACAGGGTCTCGAAGAGGTTTAGCTTTATTCGTTTAATTCCTTGAGGCAACCGGTCTAATAGCACCAAGACTCAAGCGGTTAGGTCTTTGAGAACGACCCATCGCCAAGAAGGTGCCAAAGAGCAGCTCCAGAATCCTTCAGCGGGAAAGCAAAGAGCGGGAAAGGAATCCTTCAACTTCACAGTCAAGAAGAACTCTCCTGATCCTGTTCCCCTGCTTTTCTACGCATCTATTTTAGGATTTCCACCATGGCACTCATCACAGTATTAGACCTCGTAATGTCGTCGGCCATTTTGGTAGTGGCCTCCCTAATCACAGTAGCAGTGTATCGTTTATATTTCAGTCCTCTGGCCAAATTCCCTGGGCCCAGGCTGGCTGCTTTGACGCTTTGGTATGAATTCTACTACGATGTTGTCAAGCGCGGCAGGTACACCTGGAAGATCATGGAGATGCATGCGCAATATGGTTAGCTTGACGCCAATGGAGCACAATGCTCCATTCGATGATGTTGATTCACCTTCTAGGCCCAATCGTACGCATCAGTCCCTATGAATTACACATAGATGATCCTGAGTAGCCACACAACAGGTTGAAGATTGGTTGAGAGATCACTGATGAATTTTAGATACTATGACGAGTTGTATGTAAGCTCGTCGAGAAGGACAATGAAATACGAATGGGCGATGAGAGGGTTCGGTCCAACCATTTCGACCTTCGCCACCGAAGACCATGACCTTCATCGCACGCGGCGTGGTGCTTTGGCACCTTTCTTCTCCAAGGCCTCTGTGTACCAACTTGAGCCTTCTGTGCAAGCTATCGTTACCAAGTTAGGGTCGCGTCTGGAGACAATTCAGGGATCTGGGACCGTTGTCAATCTGATTGATGTTTTCACCTCCTTAACGGCCGATATCATCTGTCAATATGCCTTCGCTTCGCCATACGGCTTCATGGACAGGCCAGACTTTGCGCCTCATTGGCATAAAGCAGTGATGGATGCTTCGGAGACGTCGCACTTATTCAAGCAATTTGGCTGGGTGGAGCCCATGATGCGGAAAATACCTCCGCGAATCGTCATGGCTATGAATCCCCTGCTTGGGGCCTTGTTCAATCTATCAGAAGTGCGACAGCCCATGATGGATCGATTGCCACACTAACGGAAAGTCAGATGGTCCGCGATAAAGTTTCCCATGTAAAGGCTGAGGTCGCCGAAGGCAGAAAGCCCGAGGGTCAAAAAACGGTTTTTTATGACCTGCTCATGAATGAGCAATTGGCACCGGAAGACAAAACAAACGACCGTGTTGAGGCTGAGGGAGTATCAGTTGTTGCAGCAGGGTAGGCAAATTAATATGATTAAATTCGCGCAGACATTTTCGTGGTGCAGGATACATCTAATGTTGATGTAGTTCGATAACAACGGCACACATGCTTTCTGTAATATCATTCCATGTAATAAACAACCAGGAGATCTTGAGCAAGCTACAGACAGAGTTGAGATCTGTCTTGCCACGACAGGATTCCCAACTCAAATGGAGCCAGCTTGAACAACTGCCGTATCTTGTAAGTTCACCTCAATGTCCCTTCCTAAAACCCCTCTTCTAACAGATCCGCAGACTGCTGTAATCACGGAGGGTCTGAGGTACATCTTCATCCACCTCACGCAGGTTACAGTACGACTCAATGGGCTGATCATCAAAAGATGGGGCTACGGTGTGACGCAACGCCTCGAGCGCATTTCCCCGGACGCAGCACTGCAATACAAAAACTGGACCATACCTCCCGGTGTACGTTCCCCTCTCGACCAAAAATCCCTCATAACCTCATCATCCTAAAACCTAACTCACTTCTCCAGACCCCCGTTGGCATGAGCTCAGTTCTCATGCACTCCAACCCCACCCTCTTCCCCGATTCTCGCTCGTTTGCGCCCTCGCGCTGGCTCCAGCCCGACTCTTCTCGCCTCCGCAAATACCTGGTGACATTCAGCAAAGGCTCGCGACAGTGTCTAGGCATGAAGTAAAACCCCCTTCCCATACCATTCCCTTTCCCTCTCCCCGTCCCGTACCTAACTTCCCAGTCTTGCATACTGCGAGCTCTATCTCACCCTCGGGGCTATTTTTTCCCCAGGTCGCTTTCGCTTCGAGCTTTTCGAGACGGATGTCAGTGACGTGGAGATTGAGCACGATTTCTTCAATGCGTGCTACCGGTTGGATTCAAAGGGTATTCGTGTGCTTGTGAATTGAGATTCACATAGGCTTTATGCGATTTCGAGATGAGTGCAGTAGAGGGACAGAGGTATGAGAGGGTGGCTTCAAAAGGACTGGGGCTGGTGTGTTAACGGGAAATAAATTGGTGAAGACCATTTCAGTGAAGTAAAAAAATCTTTCAAGAAGACTTTTCTCCATCATAGATTTCTACGCACTCTTTTTCACCCAAGCCAGTCCTCATCCAATACTTTTTACACTGACTGATATTCAAAGACCACCCCCAATTAAAAGCCCCCCCAAACTCAAAAGCAGGAAGCTTGGTGCTGAATAGAGTCCGTGGCAGACCACTACTAACCAAGAATCAATCTCAAATCGGGGCCACTTTTCATTACCCACCAATTGTCCTAGAAACCAATATCAACTCTCATGCCTTCTTAGAGCTAACACTTCCATTGACACCTTCAGGACTCTTATCTCTAGAACCCTTCTTCCTCCTGCTCATTCAGCTGATGCAACCACAACTGAGCACCCATTAAACAACACGAGTACCAACAAATTCACAGTACCACAGAAGACCGTAATCCTAGCATGATCCCTTCCGCCTTGTCCCTGCTCGCGAGAGACGAAAACGCAATTGCCCACAGTCCCCGCCGAAAACGTCATAACGCTCAACATGAACAGCATCATGGGACACTACAGCGCGAAAAGCATAGTTTTGTTCTCTTTGAACTGTTCCGCAGTCCCGTATCTGCTCCCATTCTCGCGGTTTCTCCCGTCTTCTATCCACCGCCTCCGGATCTGCTTCGCGTTGGACACCATGCTCTTGCTCATCGGCATCGGGAGGACCCACTGCTGCTATGCACCAAGCACGATCGCCACGAGCGCGATGACGATGGAGGAGTAGAGGCAGGCGAAGGCGCTCCAGGGGGACGCCGTCGATGTTGCTTGAAGAAAGAACGGCGGTGACGAGGATAGTTGCTTACCTGGCCGCTGGCAACTATGTAGGAGATGGGCATAGTGGAAGAGTGGCTCGTACGTACGACAAACTTGAAGACATTTGTTCTCTTCAGGCTTGGAAGCCGCGAAATGCGTGATCGACGCGGGTAGCTCGGCATGGTCTGGGTCTAGCTGGATGATCTACCGAATGGCGTTGGCGGTGTTGTGCTGAAAGCTTTTGTGGTAGAAGAAGGTTATGAAGTGAAGGAGGAGTGTGCCATGATGCCTCTTTCAGGGACGTGGAGGTCCCTTTGACAGCAGACATACATTGAGAAATCATATGTTCGTGCGTTCGAATTGGGCTATTAACGCCGAACACGGGCATCTTAGTGGATCAAACAGATGTCGATACTGTAATGTGGCAGGGCCTGCTCAAGCGCTCAGGGTTTTTTGAATAGAAGCCGACGTTTTGAAAGGCGTATCAAACGGTGCAGCAATCCCCAAAAACAGAACTCTGCTTGTAATTCACCAGATCATTGCCCAGTTGAGGAGGAAACCCATAATCAAAGTAATTTCTTGTCTGTAATAATGTCTTTGACTATTGTCTGTGATCGCTGCCTCACACGTACATAAAAGGGGCAAACTTTACTAGCGTAGCTCAGCCTTATAAGGTGGAGATCATCAACCACTTCCAACACACAGACCGAACGTACCAGCATGATCAACCACCAAGCTGATTCCACCCTTCTCGCCTTTTCGCGGAGTGATGGTGCTCTTTTCGCTTCTACCCGCTACTGGTTTGCCATTCCGAAGCAACATATGCCTCCTCTGACGTCGTTTTCAGCGTTGGCTGATAGCTGCTTCAGTAATCATCTATACTTCGCGACGTGTTGTGGCATTCAAGGCCTCGTCGTCTTAGACCTCAACAATAGTAAACGATCGCAATCGTGGACACGTGAACCGGGAGGCTGAGGGGTTTTCTGCATGCAGGTGGTTCCATAGCCACTGTCTCGGTCGAATCAAGGCTAGATCTCAGCTATCGGGCAGCAGCTTTGTGGCCTCGCTTGCTGTTATGCTCACCATCATGGTGTTGGAGTTAATAGCATTGTCTAAAAAGGGCATCTACGTTCAATATGCCCGTTTCTCGTCTCTTCGCTTGCTATGTTAAGTGTCCGTTCATCACTCGAGAGCTCTCATCAATCGTGGTCAACCAACGTTTCAGCCGCTCTGTTGGTCTAAGAGATTACGGCCACATGACATTTCTCGCCTGTCGAATTTCGAAGCAGTTTTGAATTCAACATCAATATTCTTGCTACAGAAAGAAAGATCTTCGCAAGTTCTTCAGACACTCGAGACTTTCAATTTTATCTCACTTGCGTCTATGCTTCCGTTTACAACTTCCTTATCGTTGCTTAGATATGTCTTCTCTCAAGTTTGTCGAAATTCGAAGTCATTCAGAAAATCAACGTAAATGTTCTTTCTTCACGAAAAGCGCTATGCAAAGTTCATTCAAACACTCGAGACACTGCGAAATTCCTTCAGTCACATCTTTATTTTCGTTGATGATTCTGACATCATTAGTTCAGAGTGTCTTGCATCATTTCATACACAGCGTAACGGTCTAGAAGAAGACGCTCAACGATTCTTATAAGGATCATCCACAAGTCGACTGTGCAAGCCTACCATCTTACTAACTATCTCATACTTGCACAATCCTCTTCAACCATCTTTATACCTCTCTACTACAAGTTCCAAAGACTTCAGCTATCTAGCTTTACACCATCTTCAATATGCTCAACCTCGCAATCGTCATCTTCCTGTGTGTCTTCGCACTCGTTTCGCTATCCCTTATATTGCTCATTCACAAAATCTTATTGGTAGCTGTCATCCTAGCATGAATGAGAGATGCCGTCAATGCTGCCTTGGCGACAGCCTGTAACAACGACCAAGTCGCTTATTTGCTCACCACCCTGAGCATAGAATACTTTACGTTACTGGTCAAAACGCTTCGCGCATTGCCTTGGGATCAGTGGATGGGTATGGTTCGGGATATGGTCTTATCCACGAGATTATGGCTAACAGTGCTAGAGGATGATCACCGCGCCGTTCCGTTTGAAAATTTTTCTCAGCAGTTCCAGTTTCTCTTCTCAGCGTCCTTCACGTCGCAGAATGAATCACAACTTCAATCCTGATGCTGCACGACGAAACCCTCATGCCGTAGCCACCTCACATCATTTATCGCTTGACGTACTTGAGTTTATCGAGAGAATGGAGGATCGCACGGATAGCGCTCAGAAGCATCAAAGGTTTTTGAATACTGATAGCATTCAAATAGATTAAGGCAGGTGACGGATGTACGTCAGCGGCGAAGGGATTGAAGTAATGAATGGAAAGAAGTGCTAGTCGAAAGGAACGAGATGGGACAGACGGATGGTGCTTGACTTTGTTATATTGTAGAAATAGTGGTTTCTCAGTGTGTTTCCGTCGCCTCCAATACAAATGAATAGTTGAATACTACTGGCATCGAACCCGTGGTCATGGCTTGAATACTGTAGAAGTGTCGACGTGACATTTTCGACGCTAAGCACCCTTCCTACAGCTTGACCGTGGCCGTCGGAACCGGTTAACAGCAAAATCTCCTGCCCATTTTACCCATGCCCTACCCAACGGATAGAGTGGAGTTGAGAGGTAGAACCCAAAAGCCGTCTCCGCCCAGTGGATATAGGCTTGAAGCCTCACGCATCACCACAACTGGTTAGATTTGCATACACAAGCCCAAGAGTGAAATGAGAATCCGAATGTTCTAATGGGTTCTAGAAAGCTTTATACCAACTCCATAGCTTACGCCATAGCACCTTAGCTTCATACCTCAACAGCCATTGAGTCAGGCCTGCGGCTTAGTAACCGAAACTCACCCAAGGATCCGGAGACCAGCCCTAAGCCTACCTATTGACATTTGATGGCGAGGGTTCGCTCAGTCCGTCGCAACATAAGAACTACGATGTTGATGCTATTGATACAAGAAAAGAGAGTTTCCGCGACCAGTCTTGCTAAGCCTCAGGAATCTGTGGAAAACAGAGTAAGAACATTGTTTCGGAGACAGACATGGAAAGAAGCGAAACTTGACGGCTTCCTGCATTGCAGAGACCAAGGAAGAGCCACAGCTATTGCCAAGGGCAGTTTGCCAGCTGTTTCTACCATTGTTAGCCTCAGTCTTTGTCCAAGTTGGTATTAAGCTGAACCAGGTCTTAAACACAGAACCTCTTGATTGTGTTCGCATCGTATCTCTTTGTTGTTCTCTGGCGGAAGTGCATGGTTTTCGGATATTCATTGTCCGTGGCAAGCATGCGAAACTAGTCGGAAGGCTTGTGTGTACAAGTCGTTTGCTTGATGGCTCAAGGTGCTGAAGGAGCGCTCCATGCAAGCCAAGCAAAGATGTGACTGCAGCCATACCTGCAACCTGTACACCACGGTGTTTCTGGCCCATTAGTATGTTTCATGAAAGCTTCCTATGAAGGCTTCTGGTTTGTTCCATGCAAAGATCCAACGGGCGAATCTGGTAGAGCGGTTCTGCGAACTCCTTCCCTTTGTCTTTGTTATGTATAAACGTATATCTCCTCTCTGCGTGCATTCCTCGTACCATCTTGTCTCTAATTGTTGGACTTAAGAGACTGCTACAGGCAACGAAAAACATTATCCTTGCTGGTTGCTCCACCTTTCCGTAGAATGGCAATCCAGAAGTTGTTGGACTTCATACCTGGACCTGATGAAGTCTTTTCCAACGAAGTGAGCTATCTCATATGATATAGCCCCGGATACTGATCTCTATCTCAAAGGATTCATCGAGTCCCAAGCATCAAACTCCGCCGTGGACATGTCCGGGCCTCAGTCAAAAATTGGATCCGAATCGAAGGCCCAAGGACTTCACACCTGGACCTGATATAGTATATTCTAATAAAGAGGTACATCACTTGATCCACTCTAACAATATAAAAACTGACTGGTTGACCATAGGGCCCACCAAGTCCCACGGAGAAGTATCCTATATTGCCGAGCTATCTTCTGAGAAAGAGTACGCACCAGAAATCTGATGACTCGGTAGCGAGACCTGCACAATTGTTCTCCAGTGAAGTAAGTTACTTAACACACCTCGCGAATACAATAACACTAATCGGTTACAGATTTCATCGAACAGAAAGGAATCTTCCAAGTAGATAGTGTCTACAACATCTCGTTGGATCAATATTGGCAACTTTATCTCTGTTTAGTGTATCTGTTGTAGCAGCCTAGCCAGATGACGGAAGCTTAATATAGGCATATAGTCCAGTACCAGTAGTAGCAAAGCATGAGACATCAACGTTGAAAACATGCGTAGATACATCTATGTCATTGAACGAAGCTCGGAAACGAAAACTCTCCTATTGCTGTACACGGAAAAACATTATATGGCTTCCCATCTCCTAACATGTACCACCTTCTTGATAAACTCACCGCCGTCCCCGAGGGTGAGCGAGTCTATACCGCTAATCGAGGCCGGATGATGCTAGTGGAAATGTCCTTAGATAAAAGAAACCTCACCTAAGAGTTGTTCCTCTTCGATACCACTAGAAACGCTATCGGGCGTAAAGAGCTATTCCTCTTCTTCCATTCTTCCTGTTCGCCGTACAGCCTGTCGTAATCCTTGTTATGCAGTTTGCGCGCTCCTTTTCCCCATTCGACCACCCGAAGAAAACCATGGACGAGGTCAGGATACCTACCTACACACCTTCCTACTTGCTGAAACGATGTGCCGACTTCATCATCGCCATCCGACGTGTAGTTATCTCCCAACCTTTAGCGCTAGCCCGTCTTCTTGATTGCGATTGGAGGCTTTAGCATTTGTGCACAAGCGTCCGTACAAGCTTGGAGGAGGTGAATTGCTTGTGCCGAAAGGAGGGAAAAGCGTGCCCGGGGGGAGGTTAGTGAAGGAGTGTAAGGCTTTTGGGCCTTTGAATATGTTGAATAGAACTGTTTCTCCTTGATCCCACGCTAAGATTATGTTAAGTTGAAGGAGCAATAGGAACAGTGAGAGCTGATAAGGTAGTAGCAGTAGCATTACACTGTCCACTAATCTAATTGGGTTAGCTCGGATTGTACCGCACAAAATCCACTGTGGAGCGAATACGCCTTTATGTAATATCAGATTCCTACCTCCCTTACATTATAACCACTGTCGATATCTTTAATTGTACTCATAGTTTCTGGTACCGATACAGTGACAATTTACCCAAGTAAAGCTTCTGCTTGCGTTAACAACCCTTCCCAATAGCCCGCTTCCGCTTTCTGGTTTTTTGCCTTAGGTGCTGGAAGGTTCCCTATTAGATTTGTCGCGAAATCATGACATTGCCGTTCCATTGTGTCACGATGAGTCCCGAGAATCAAGTCGCCTGGCAACAGCCTCAACAAATTCTCTTCCATGAGCATTATGGAAGTTAAACAACGCTTCCATGATGGCTTCAACCAGCCGGCGAGACTCTTTCTTGCCGCTCTTCCGCTTGACGGAGCGGCACGAAGGTGACAAAATAATCTAGCAACTCGCCAATTATTGATAGCAAGATGGACACGCAAGTCACTTGCTCGAATGTAGAAGGCTCTTCTCGAGCTCCTAAGTGTCTATCAATGCAGCGATTGCAAAATTGATCGCTGTCAATGATCTGAGCATAGATCGATCCTCTAGTTGTCAAGATGGCTCGAAGAATGAAGATAGTATGTATTATATCTTTCAGATGCTCGAACGCGAAGAAAGTTAGATTTTCGACGAGGAATTTTGAATACGATAAGTTGATGAACTGAAGCTCTCTCATATCTCATAATTCAAGCTCGAGTACAAGTTCGTCGCAATAGTGCTCAAAGAATGCTCGACGAGAGACGACGTCGCTCGTATTAGTTGTCTTGAATAGAGCATCTAACTTGAGAGTAAGATGACGATGCTCGTACGTTGCCTCTTTATCATTCTTCAGTACCTACAATTGATAATCAAAAGCTCTTCTCACGACTTTTACGCAGTAAGATTGCAACCATCTATCGTGCCTTCTATACATTTCCTACTATTGTTTCGTCGCAATGCAGCGGACATCCAGGTTGATTGAGATTCCGAGTGACATCCAGATATGATATAGTTCCTGAGATGACACGAGGCCTTCAGTCGAGATGACTGCATGAAGCTTTACAGCTTCCAGAGCAGAGGGGTTCTGGCTCGATGCAATATCACGCAGGCTATGCAAATATCGCGAGACAAGAAGCGCACCAATTCTGTCTCGATCATGCACGTTCGACGCAGGTAAATCATTCGGCTCTGTAGGTGACAGACTTTCATTACCAAACAAAGCGGTCAGTGCTCGTATAGTTACTGTATGAAGTTCGGATACATCTGGCCTTAGATTGGCAGAGAAAACGGCATGGACCTCCGAATCGCGGAATTGATCTGGCCATGATCGACAGAAAAAGCTCACGCTCATGACTGCATCAAGCCTCAACACTATTGGTTGGCTTGCATCAGTGAAGTTTAGAAGAGTCCGCATCGTCGAATCTGCATCCCAGTGCTCACACGATTCAGAAAGCTCCTTGGCGAATTGTTCTTGACAGGGTGAATCGCAATATCTACCGTGTGATCCAATGAGACGTACGAACTTCCTTGCTTGTGCCAGCAACTTGCACTTTTTGGCTCCGACAGATCCAAGCATGCCAAGCTTCTGAGCTCCTACATGAAGATACGCAGTAGGTCAATAAGCTGCATCGTTTGTTCAACGTGCAAACTGACCGTCCACAAGCAAGCTGCAAACTCGTTGATATCGGATGCTCGGACTTTGAAGTCGGGTTTCCTTAGAGACTTCTGGACCCTGAGAAGCAGTGATCTCTCTGCTCTTTGCGTCCGTTGTATAATAAGTCGAAAGAGAGTTATGGCGTTCTTAAAAGGTTTCTCACGAACTTCACAGACCATGGACTCTAGTATGTCAAGTTGCTCGCGTACGAAAAGGGAAGCATTGGCTTCTGCGAATATTGACAGACATCGAAGCATGACTATCTGATCATTATCATCGATCAAGGATTCGAAAGCCGCGGCAATAAGGCATTGGCAATTCTGTAAAACCAGGAATCCCTGCAAGCTTTCGGATGTCGCTTGTCGTACGAAATGGACAAAAGCAAGCTCTCTATCAGAACATTGCTGGACGGTTGCCTTGACTGTAGCTAACGTGTCTTTGGTCTCATCACGGCGGGCAGTGGCAGCCTCGACGGTGTCTTCAAGCCACACGCCCTTCAGCAACTTTCGTGCCATCATCACGACGCTCTGATTCGAATCTTTGACTCTCAGTAACAGCCGCAAGGCAGCTGATATTCTGGAATTCCAATCTTCAGAGCTTTGATATACATCATGCAAAATTCTAAGAGAACGTTTCTGTAACCTTACCGATGAACCAAAATCATGGCACAGCATGGCGAAGACCTATTGTCTGAACGGCGAATGGATAGTGACCGAGGTATCCTGCATGCTTGTCAAAGCAGCCTCGCGTACTATATCTGAAGGATCAGTGATAAGCCTCATCAGAAGATATTCGATTTTTCTCATGCGGGCCAGAAGCATGGAATTGTTTTCCAGTATTCCTATCAAGCCTTTCAGGCATGGGACGCGGACAGACGCTGCCTCGGCCCCCAGACCATCTTGAACTATTGTGTAGATACGAGGCAACTGGCGGCAAAAGCCTTGTGCCATTAGAACTACACTGTACGCCCTACAGCCTCGAGTGGATGGCGTTTGGCGACCTAGGGAGTCGGCTATCTTGAAGGACTGGCTGGGCACGGAACAAGCTCTGGCTAGGAAGTCCTTTAGAGAACGATCGCCCATATCGGTCTCTTCTCCGAGCTCATCGTTCTTGCCAAAGACAGATCTCGCCCATTGCATGACGAGGTAAACTTTGGCTGATTTGGCATGAAGGTCGTCTGGCCCAGCACATTCGATACTATTGCTGGCGAGGTGATAAAGACCATCCCAGCAGCAAACGTCGCTGGCAGTAAGACAGTCAATTAGCGGCTGCGGACTCTCGCTAACAGCGATGCCTGCCTTTTGAACATCATCGTACAGGCATGACATTGCAACTTCCATGAAACCCAGAATTTCCAGTGCAGTCTTTCTAGTCGAAGTCGAGGCTCTTTTGTCTTTCGCAACGTTCAACATCGCCAGCAGAAGATCTCTCAACAGTAGTTCGGCAGCAGGCCACTTCGGCAAGCACAAAACTGTCAGGAGGTCTCGGCAAATTGTACGAACAAAGAAAGGCGAATTTTGTTTTAGGCAGTTCTGCACAATTTGCAGTGCATACCTGACGGCAGTGTCTATGGCTTTGACCATAACTTGTCTTATCGGATCCTTCGCGGGCTCTTCCAAGAACTTCTTCACTGAAGCATTCACTGAAACCAGGCTCCGCGCCCCTCCATTCGATGGCAGCTCGTAGTACATATGATGACCAGCATTTCAGTCTATAGGGCTTGCGCTTACTTGCACAAATGCGATTAACAAAGCGGACACGAGAGTGATTCGTGCCCCATCCAAGATAATAGATACAGATTGGTCCACGGTAGCATCGTTCGACGGAACAGAGTTCAGGACGTCCGTGACGAGGAAGTCACGCTCACCTGAGTAATGAAAGAATATTCGGAAAATCAAATCTGTTGCCGCAACTTTTGGCAGTTTCACTATGGTTTTGCGGCAGGTATCGAGTTGTAGAATGTGTATAGCGAGAGACTGGATCGAAGAAATATAGCGACTGACATCGACCTTCGCCACAAATTGGCTTAGTATCTGCAACGTCTTTTCTGTCTGGCCCTCGAGATGTTTCGATTTCTGCCCAACGATCTTCTCAGATAGTGATTTCACGAAGTCCCTAGTCTTGTGCAATGTACTGAGCACCATGCTAATCAGCTCGTCCGAACAGATCTTGCGCTCGTTTGGTTGGCCGCACATGATCAGGAGTGCTATTCTGGCAGACGCAAATACGTCTGTTACCGTCTCGACACTTTTCGCGCTCGACACTGCAAGAACCACCTTTAGAGCGTCTATGCAGGTATCTTGTAGCCGGCATAAAAAAACAACCGGGATTATCTCGGACTGGCTATTCGAAGCAATCTTCTTAGATTACGCTCAAGCTTGGGACGGACGCCATCATTTATAACAAGGAAACTCTGCCCGTCGTGCTGCAGAACCTTGAACTTCGCGCGTAGTTTAGAACGGCCGGTTGGGAGTTCGCCACAGGATTGGAAAGTACTGTGTACCTCCACAATATCCAGTATAAGGTCCTTCAACCCACTACTCGGCATTTCCCTAGCTCACACGATGGAGCAACGTGTTTTTCCAAGATCAAATGGTGTCCTCTTAAACTCGGAAGCGTTTGCGCTACTTCCGCAGTCCAGTTGTATGTCAAGCGACCAGAGTAGTAAGAGGACAGGATATCGATACCACGACGGTGGTAAGGTAGGTAGAGAAATTAACGCCCTCAGCCAAGTTTTTGAATATCGAAATCTGCGTCTGTTGGTGGGAAGTTTTGATGGAACTGGGGGACAGACACTTGACCACATTCTGTGCGTGTGCCAGTCAGTAACGGCCATTGGGTTCCTCACAGCTACTGATCCTTTCATGTCTCAATATCTTAGGTAGCAGACACATGACTACTACCTAACTAGGCTAAGCGAAGTGCATACAGGTATCGCACGCAGTTGATCAAGATACATGTTCTCAGTGAATTATATGCTCGCATCCATGTATTGAATGCTCGCATCCGTGAATCGAACGACCTTCTTACGAATCTGTCTTAGATAGGCGTTTCGTAACATGCTATGGGAAAGGGTTTGAGACAGTCTTTCTTCATTGTTCATGCCCATTGCCTGCGACAAGCTTGAATCCTGCAGAAACACTGACAAACGAGACAAGAAGATGGGATAAGATAGCTAGCGAGGACGACGTGTGTAGAGGCTGGTGAACGAGGACAATGAGGCTTTGAGAGCAAAGTTTGAGGAAGGGTTTTGTTATCGATGAATCAATTGTTCTCATGAATGGGACCACCACCGCCAATGCATAAAGGTTTCAGTTCGCATTAGGTAGATATTCAAAGAATCAACGTCTACCTCAGTGACCTTACCATTCTCGAGAGAAATCAGATCTTAAACCAAAGTACACGGCGCTAACTATCCTCGCAAAGCACGATATGATTTTCCAAAGATTCCAAGTACCAACCCTAACACGAAAACACGAGCATGGGACGGAAACGATCGATCGCGGTCCATACGCAGACTTAAACAATAAGACCATACTAGTATCTAATTTGCCAACCAAACCAGAAATCCGTTGCAGTTACAACTTTTTAGCAAAAGCAACAAACAGCAAGTAGAAATATATATATCAGACATGGTCAGAAAGAGACCGGAAACGGATTTAGAGGGTTCACGACCTCCATGGATGATGGGAGATGTTTGAATTTTCTTGTAGGAGCAACGCCCGCTGCGCTGAGAGTGACTACTGTAGTATTTGCGCTTTGGGGTACCGTACGCCAATAGTTCATTGGGGTAATGAGATTGCCCGATGGAGATAATAAGGCCGTTTCTGCTATTTTGACCAATTTCTATGGAGATGGGTGGCAGTAAGAAGAGGGTAGAATCAAGCCAATGGATTGATTTCCTGGGAGAGCTTCGATGGGATGGGAAAATTATGCGCGATATCGGTGTTCGACTTGAGAGAGAAAACAGTGCAGTCCGGCCGTTCCTGGATATATGAGTACCAGTAGGTATTTGAGCTTCACGAGTCCGAGTCCGAGTCAATCTCTATTCGGGGATGGAGATGAAACTACATAGTACTATAAGGGAGATATAGATAGAGAGAGTCCTTGATCATACAAACCTAGCTTCTTCTTCCGAGGGAGTTTCTGAAGCTCGGCTTTGCAGAGCAAAGGCTACGCAGAGCTGGAAGGTACGACTTCCACCTGGTTCTCCCCGGACCGTGCCTCAAGCCCCTTATATACCTTGGCTTTGTTGGGCGAATGACAGTTAACCATCCAACGCCACACAAGGCATCTCCTAAAGACCTGTGCATCTGCATCTGATCCCAGTTCAAGAATGGTTCGATCAAGATGGAGTCGGCAGGTGACCTGATCAACCAACAGCTGGCTGCAACAGCAGAAGAATTGTTCGACCTGAGAATGTTGATGCATTGAAGATAAGACCCTGTGGCATGCTCGGCGATCTATGGAGTTCGTGCAGCTGAAGTACCGCGGTCGTGGTTAGGCTAAACCCTATTCATTGCAACACATCATCTCCCGCCCGCAGCAGCGCCGCCGGCCTTGCTGGGGTGTCAGTCTTCGTGGGAGCGGATGTGTCCTCCCTATGCCCTAATGCAAGGTAAGAAGACGTTGAATCGTCGTCGAATCAGAACAAAAAGCACAACCCTTGTCAGTTACTCCCACACCATTCTACGTAGTAGAATATTACTAAGGAATGGATATGGACCCAAAAAGGTATCTCGGATCGGAGGATCTCTCGCAAGTTTTGCCACTGCCTTGCTGAAGCAGAAGGATCTCTGATGTGAGGACTTTGCAGTAGTTTGTCCGATAGAACGTGGTACTGGACCCGACGAGGTTGGGTTGGTCAAATTATGGGAAGATCTCTTTCCCCACCGTTCTCCCTGCAGGCTGCCATAACAAATGATCGGCGTCGCAGTCTTGAGGTTGCCCTTAGGTCCAATGCAGATCAGCTTCTAATGCGCCCTTCTAAAACTCGAAAATGCATTGAACACTACCATTCCACCTGTTGTTATGCAGATGTGATGAGCTGAAATTGATTTCAGACATCAATATTCGCCTTGACTCTGGTATTGCTGCTTCCCACATGAGGTATTTCACTGGCCGATTTGTCTTTGTGGATTTCATGGGCGCCGGCGATGTTCACTGTTGGTGCATGGCCTTGCTGTAGCCTAAAGAATGACACAGCAGACACTTCGAGAACACGTTATGCCCATGTGATGGCTGGGCTTGAAGCTTGTCATGCAGCTGTCGAGCAAAAGAGTTAGTAGCACTAGCCATGTCATAGAAAGTCCCCTCACGGAAACCGTCAAGTCTAGCAGTCTGGTGCATAGAGCCCGTCAAGTTCTGACTTGGCGAGGCCGTAATCATCCGCCACTTGCCGGAACAGATCATTTCTTCCATCTATTGTCTGTTCGTTGTCAGAGCGTTGCACACTGCCATGTGTCAGGAAGGAAATGATACTACGGCGCGAACAGAAGGAAATATGGACATGAATCGACTTGCACTGCCCTGCATGATTCCACCATCCGCTCATACTCATTGGGATGTGCAGAACAAGGCAGTAGACAGTAGACAGTAGACGGTGCTGCATGCTCTTTCGTGCTTAAGGCAAGTTACACAGGGGCCTCACATGCCATCGAAGCGCAGTAAGTACTAGTAGTGGACGTGCCTTATCAAGCATTGTCATCGTATCATCTGGTAAAGCTAAGTAAGGTATGTAAGCTAAGGTAGCGTCGGGCAACAAACACATGGGAAATGGAAAATGATGAAATCCCAAGCGACCGGTTGCTGTACCTTGTCACGTGTTTGTATCCGCTTCGGTAGGTACCTTAGCGCTGCGCTATGTCGTGTATCGTAAACCTCATTGTCATGTATCGTAATGGTCTAATGGAGTTTCCACTTATGCTCGGACTACCATCCAATCCATCTCTTAAGCAATGGCATTAGGTACAACACCATCATCCATACGTTCCATACTTTGAACGTCAACTTGTCTCCCCGCAAGGTCCTGACGAGCAAGACCCTAGAGCTGACGATGGTGCCGAACGCGACTGGAAGTACAAATCCTACCGCCGCAAATGACCAGAAAAAAGGGCAGATGAAGGACCAAAGCATGACAGGAACCGCGATTGTCCATCTTGCGGGTCCGTCGCCCAATACCAAAGGAACCGTCCGTCTGCCACGGGCACTGTCTCCCTCTTGATCAGACATGTCTTGGAGCTGGACTGTGGTGATGACAACGGCACCGATTATCAAAAGCCAGCTATACGCCATCTCGTTGAGAAGTAAATGGCCGCTCGCGACAATCGTGGCGCCGGAAGCAAAGGATAGGTACCCAATCCCGTTGATGAGGTTTCGGATAATGGGGCTCTTATCAGCTCCACCAAGCTCATTGTACACCCAGCCAAAGAATATCAACATCACACTAGGTTTTGTGGCTCCAAGATATACGCTAAGAATGAGAGCCGCGGGATAAGCTATCAGCATCAGAATCTTGGCTTCTTCGGGTGTCAGCCGCTTCGACGGCATTGACCGCCATGGCTTGTTCAACTTGTCTTCTTCGATTGCCTTTGGCTGTCGCTGGTTGTTAATAGCGAACGGCAGCAAGTTTATCCAGATCCAGAAGGCCACAAGAGGTAAACGGCAGATGATGAGACTGCTAGGCAAAGGGTTCACCATGAGCACTGGGCCGGACAGTGCTGTGGAAATGCCGAACGCTATCTTCGGAAAGACAATAGTCTTCAGATCGCTAAAGGTAAATAGCCAGACACTGTAGAGGTGGTACGAGAACGAGCGTGAGTCTAGTGAGTCGAGAGCTACCTTCAGAGGGATGTCAGCCATATAAGCTTGGCTCTTCATCCATTTGTCCTGTAACACCAGCAGAGCATATGTCCATCTGCTAAAGATCACGTACCTGGTTATCCTCCTTCTTTGAAGATATCTCGATATCAGAAGCCATGGTCATCTCGTGCGTTAACATCTTGAAGTAAGGCATAATCTGTTTCCTGGTAGACGTCGGAGCGAATTGGTTTTCCAAGGAGCAGTATCCTGTGGGCGAGTTCAGGATATGACGGGTGTGCTTGACGTGTGTTCTAGTCTTGCAATAAATCCTATTTGTGCTTTGAAATTCAATACCAGTCCGTTGATCTCTGAGGTAGCCTCTGGTTGGAAGGTCTTTAGCGTGGGTAAACCCCGAATGTTCTTGCAGCAAGCTAATAGCCCGTGTCCTTGAGCTTGTCGGTATGAAATTGCGGATGGCGGTGCTTAAGTGTGAATGGGGAGCAGCTATTCCGCGTGATTGGATCTCAATCGTTCCATTCACCGGGAATCCCACCCACAGACCGAGCCTTTGGGCGCCTTATTCGCGCGGCAAATACCATTGCGTTGTGCAACGTTCACTGCCCTGAACCCTACTGCACTCTAAAGATTCAGTGGGAAACTTAATAACTACACATGGTTGCCAACAACCACTGGCAGTGAATCTAGATCCTACCTCAGCGTTGATCCAGTTTACAGGTCAGTGCGTCACACCTAACCGCTAAACGAGAGGATACTTTATCTTAGAGAACCTTAAACCTGAAATCCTTCTCCAGGACGGAATCCTTCTCAAGGACGACAAGAAGGACTATGCATACTCTAGATCAAGGGAAACATGCTCACTACCGAGGTAGTTATTTGCAAACGATGAATGATTCTTTTGTTACTTCGGATCGGGGCGTCCCGGCTCCTAACATTTATGCTTACTGGATATCTTGCCGAGGTCCACTCGGGACATCATCATCTGTGAATCTTTCTTGCACATGCCCAGATATTGTGGTTCTATATCCCATTCATTGTGTCGTAGCACTAAGCCCATTTGCCGAGCCTTGTTGCGGCAACGGCGGGTATTGAGTCTCATGGTGTAACTCTCATTCATCAAGAGCTTCATCACGAGGGCCAACGAACAATACGCTCTGCTCCTTTGTCCCTCTCTGTTCTCTCACGGGGTCACCGGGCACTTCTCGGCATGGCACAATTATGAGGAGATATTCTAAGTTGAACCCTGAAATATGTTCACTTCTTTCTTACAGTCATCCCCAATAGAACCACACATCCCTCAGGCCCTAAGCTTGGCAGGTCCTCAACGGCCCAGCCGTCAGAAACATATAGAACGATGTACGCTACCTCCAACGGCGCTTAAGCCGGCACAGGACAACGCCAATCACGACAGACCTTGGCACATCTGGGGATATACCTCTTACTACCAAAGATCTAAGGTGCTCTACTTCTCTTTATCACCCGATCAACCTTTTTGTTCACTTCTTCAGATACCAAGAAGCCGCATCACAGCTACACCCAGCAACTCTCCATATAACCTCCCAACCTGCCATAACCCCCTTCACACCAGTCCTCAGTTCCCAATTCATCAGCTCGGACATCACCAGAAGTTCTCACATCCGAAATAGTCCCCCTTCGCATGCCCCACAATGGCGCAACTCACAAACGCTGTCGACGTGTTTCATCGGGGCCTAGCATGGACTTTCGTTCTGGCTGCTCCACCCCTTTTGCTTGGCTGTTTTTAAACATGTGGAGTATTTCAGACTTTACTGCGAGATCTATCAGGACGACGGAATGCAACGGAACGCTCAATAATCCAAAACCCCACTCTAGTATGCCAGTCCCCTTCCACTCCCCAAAAACACCCACACTCCCAATTAAAAGCCCGTAGCATCTCTCCCCTCTCCACCATCTTTCCTAACCCAAGAAGAGCACAATCCCGCATCTCCTCCGCCTTCCTTCCCTACGCTCCTATCCATAAAAACTGCGTTCTTTGCTATCAAGCACGGAAGAAGGGAGAATAGAAAAACCCCAACTGCCGCTGGCGACTATTAACACAAATTCATAGAAAAAAAAACCGGATACCGTCTACCACCCACCTACATACCTCTCTTTGGGGGCCAACCTAAACCAGCCCCAACTATTTACCATCCGCGTCTCTTTCGCAATCGTGCCTCGTTTGGAAGCTCATCCACGAGCACCTAATCAGTCCTTCATACGCGATATACAGTAGGCGCCACAATATTATAACCCGATGTCCCCCCCCCTCTCCTTTCCCCTCCTCCACCCAAATATATATATATTATCCCGCCCTTCCTCCCCTCCTTTTCCCATCAGCTAGTCCCCCATCACCTCCTAACCATAATTCTCACTCCCAACTTTCCCACCACCAAAAAAAAGAAAAATGAAAACCAGCCACAAACACGACATCAAACCCTTACAATTCCCACCACCGTGGAAAAATTTGCTCTACGACAACACGCTCGCCTCGCATCCCCTCCCACCCTCGCTTCCCCACCCCCCTCGCTGCCGTCCCCAACCACCACCACCACCACCACCACCACCACGAATCTCACTCCCAAACTCCCAAACTCCCAACCTCCCAACTTCTTGGAAAGAACAAAAGAATAAAAGACTAGGAGATGGGAAAATTGGGAATGAGGGAAATTGGGAGTGTTGGTGGTAAGAGCGTGGGAGTAAGTGGGGTGGGTTATGAGTGCATTGGATATTTTTGAGATGGGGGTGGGGATGGATGGGGATGGGGATGAAGAGAGGTGGAGATGGGGCATGGGGTGGTCGTGGAAGAGGAGAAGGGGGGGATAAAGAGGAAGGGGGTGGGAGGGAAGGGAAGGGAAGGGGGGGAACCGAGATGGGAAAAGGAAGGTGGTGGGATGACGGGGAGCTGGTGGCCGGAGCAGTGGTGAGAATAATGTAGCTAATACGCGTACGCTCACCACTTTCTTCTCTTCTCAAGAAACTCTTTGTAAACAAGCATTCCTATCTCGATACGATCCTCGACATCATCACCAACCTATCTACCAAACCATCCCATCCCATCACCAGCCATCTCCCGTCGCCAACGAACAAAGCAAGGGTACGTACGAGTACGGGTGCGAAGCGGGTAGAAAGAAGTATAGCCAAGACATTGAGGGGTGTATTTTCCCCCAAAAGGTAATATTTATAAATAATATATACACCACCCAGCAACCAAAACAACGACACGTTTCGCACCAGCGACCGTTTTGCACATTTCTCAATCCAGTTGAGGAAACAAAGAACGGGGGTGTAGCAGATACACCCACTCGCTGCTATCGATCCTACAGAGGAGCCGCCATCAATGGGGTTGAAGAAACTATAAGGAAAAAATTGCGTATGCGTGTGCGTGAGGACGCCTTTTTTCTTTTACCCAGCCAGAACCAGTTCCCCGGCAACAAACGCTCGAGAGGAAAGGTTTAAAAAAAAAGACATTGTAGTGGTACAAGCGCTTGCAAGTCGTTGCGTCCTAAAACCGTATATTAAGAACTTGCGATGAAAAAGAGAATCAGAACATGGCAGCCGACGCCGGCACAGGGCTCCCCTCAAGATGCACCGGCGGCGCATACGGCGCAGCCGGCGGATGATGAAAAGCCTGTAAAGGCGCCGAATTCGGCGTATGCGGTGATGGCGAATAAGTAGGTACGGCCGGACTCGGCGCCGTCATGGCATACTGCCTGGCTTTCGCGGCAAGGTTTCCACCCTCACTCGACGTCTTGCGAAGCCTTTGGCGCATTTTGGACTTTGGTTCGCTCTCATCGGCGGAGAAGGTACTTCTTTCTTCGTACGGGTCTTCGGGGTGGTCCGTTGGGGCCGGGGCGGGTCCGTCGGCTTTTTCTAGCCGGCCCAGCGCTTGAAGAAGAGTTTGGGTGCGTTTGCGGCGGGGGTTGAGCGGGGGGATTGGGGGGCGGGACGAAAGAGGTTCCATGCCGTTGCTGAGGCTGGCGCCTGGAGGGAGATTGACGGTGCCGACAGATGAGGTGCTAGAAACAAACCTTGGTTCGGATATGTCATGTTTGTTGACGGAGTGTTTGCGGTAAGTTGGTGTGCGGCGAGTATTGTAGGATTCTTGGGAGGTGATCATTGTAGGCGTGATATAAGGGTCGACCGGGGAGGCACCATGCGAGGAAGATGTTGATGACGTGGAGTACGGGGATATAGGTGGCTGTCTATGCGAACTACCACTGTTGGGTGTAGTGTTCTTTTGACTCGGCATAGGACCTCTGTTGTCAAAGTACCCTGGCGTATTGCCTCTACTATTGCTTCTCATCCTGCCGGACATTGCCGACTGTGATCTCTCTGCAGGGGACTGGTGACTTGCAATACTCGCCATGAGTTCCTCTGTTGGCCTGAGGGCACTGGTAGGTTCTCGAGTCTGGGACATGTTCGGCTGATAGCCGTTAATGCGATCTCGTTCGGCAGCCGCTCTTGCAGCAAAGCTATGCGGTTGGCTGTGCCACGTCTCCGATGGTCTTTCGGATGCGTCGGGGCCAGCTCGGCCAGCTCCAGGACGTCTGGCCGACGGAGGTGAAGGTCTCCGATGAGTAGTGGCCCCACTCCGTTCATTGCTGGGCTCACGAGGTCGCTGCATTCGAGTGTTGTCTGGAGGTTGGCGTCCTTGAGGCTCCCGTCTTGTTTGTGAATGACCTCGAGGAGCGTAACGATTCGACTGGTTATCCTCTCTTTTGAAGAAACTCTCTTGGGAAGGCCGCGACGATAAACTCGTCGAACTTGAATTCGCACTAATACCCAACATCTTCATCGCTTTGGAAGGTTTATCTTTTCCAACCAGAGAGCCTCCACTTGTCTTTGACCTGAGAACTCCAAATGGAATACCTGCCTTTGCAGGGCTATCATCGCGGTTGCGAGCCCCAGGCATGGGGCTAGCAGATCTACTGTCTGGTCCTACAAAACTCTCCAGCTTGCTCTGGACCATGCGTCGTCTCTCTGCTAGCTCCATGGCAAGGCCTTCCCGCTCTATCTCTGTCTCTGTACTTCCGCCTCGGGCGTGATGAGCCTTCAATTGCTCCTGCCAGGACGGAGTGTTCGAGGATTCTTGGCTTCGACGAGGTGCTTCACCGCCAAGAACCCGCTGTGCTTTATCAGGACCGTGCATCTGTGGACCTCTTGAGGATTCGTGGTGCCTCGGTGCATTCGTTATGTCAGGGGCGATCCGTAATCTATTCGCCAAAGGTGGCATAGCTTCGTCGCTCATATCTTGTAGCGGCTCTTTCTTACTTTGCTCGACTATTCCATTGTCTTGAACCCACGTGCTTTCTCGGAAAAATGTCTCCGATCGCCCCGATTGTCGCGGGTGATCTCCCGGATAGTAATTGTTTTGAAGTTCAGCGGGAAATTCCTCTACCAAGCCAGGAGATTGCTCCGGATATATAGACGACTGGCCGCTATGATTGCGCAGGTGCGCATGTACGAGGCCACTCAAGCCGTTCGCAGGGCCTAGGGTGGGTGAATCAGCATCCAGGTATGTTGCTTTGACCTCGTCCAATGTAGAAGCACGCCGCGCTTGCGTTATCGTCGTCTCGCTCCGGTCATCAAATGCTGTGTCTTCCGGCAGGGCCAGGCCACTGTTGGTGCTTTGGTGATGGTCCGAAGTGGCTTTCAGGTTGAAGGGCTTCTGTGGCTCTGGGATTGGGACTGTGGCGCTCGCTCGGCTTTGATACTCGGATTGGCCGTGCTGCGTTGCATTCGTTTCCGTTTCTGTATCACTCTCCGCCGGAGACCCCAATTCACTGCCGCTCATGCCAGCCAAGAAGGTGCCATTCATAGATGGATGACATTCTATACCAACGTTATAGCCTGCTCTGTGGGGACTGTTGCTTTCAGGTACGATGCTCAACGCATGATCGTTGGTTTGACGTTCTTGCTGGTGTTTGAATGATTCTGTTCTCGATTGCATGCTCGAGAGAGAGTTTTCGCGAGTACGACCAGACATCTGTTCATCAATAGATGGAGCGTGCGGAGAAAAGGGTCGTGCAAGAGGAGGTGTTTCTCGACCTTGCTGTAGCTGGAGCTGACGTTGTAAATATTGCTGCTCGTTGTACTGCTGTTGTGGTTTGTTAAACGCTCCCAACGCCGTAGCTTTGCCCAGATCATTTGGCTCCAACGCAGAGACAAGAGTTGCATCGGGACTTGGAGTCATCAGTGGGCTCAGAGGAGGCGATCTACCATAATCATATTCATTTTGACTGGGTGATCTAGCTCGCATCTCTTCTGTCAGGCCAAGATCCAAATCCGCCATCCTTGGTGGCGTTGCAGACGGAGGCGGACTACCGGCACGGAAGCCATTAGACGCATACAAGGGACCCGTTCGCTGATAACGGTCATGCAGATTCGTGGCGCTTCTGGACTGCTGCACGTTCATCGACGGTCCTCCGATGGTTCGCTGTCGATGCAATGACTCAAGCCTATGCATAGCCGAAGACTGTTGTTCATGCATCTGTTGATCAAGCCCTTGGCCATAAAGCCTTCTGGGCTTAGGCATCGGTCGATCAGGTCCATGCGAATGTATCGATCCCTGAGTGGAAGGCAAGTTGATGTAAGAAGAGCCATTTGCATTCCTTTCGTATATAGACTTTTGCGAAGCAACCGAGGTAGCAGCTGTTGACGTGCGAGGTTGAGAAGGCCCGGAAGTTGTAGAAGACACAGTCTCTCGATTTCGATTGTAATTCGCCGGAGGGGAATTAGATCGATCATGCTCCTTTGACGTGCGTGTGTTTTGCCGTGCCTGCTCTTCTCGTTCGCGCTCTTGCCTTGCTTGATCCCGCAGCTTTTGGAAGGCAGACGTAGCGACATCATCCCCGTAAAGCAACTTCCAACCCATACCCTGCCCAACAGGCGACTCGCCATCCTCATTGCTGAGATTTTTCGACGATGCTGAGGCTCCAACAGGAATTTTGTATATCTTCTGCCTTCCGCCAAACAGGGTGTTGCCTTCGCCAGGCCTTGACCGACTCATCACATTGCCACTGTGAGAAGCGTCATCGTCCGTACCATATCCGTCTGTTGCGCCTGACCCGTAAGAATTGGTCCTTGTGTATGATGCGAACGGTGGACGAATGGAGTCCCGAAGCGAGTCAACCTCGGTGATATCGGTGAGCCGGCTGTGACCGAAGAGGTCCAGCCTCGACGCCCGCTTCGGAAAGAGAACGCTGTCGTCGTTGGCTTTTCCTAGCTTGGAGTTTGGGTCATCCTGTTCACGTAACATGCTGAACCTGGCCGAGAGATTTGGCATCAGGAGACTGGTCCGAAAGTCATCCGACGGAGGCAAGGCGGCTGAAAGGTCGACCTCCGGCTTTGGTTCTGGCTGGGCTTTCTTATTTCGCTTGAAGGTTCTTGACGAGAATGTTGGCAAGGGAGGAACATCCGAGTCGGTCGACGGCCTCCGCAATGCTTGCGCATCCTGCGCTGGCTTCTTCTTTGATCGAAAGCGATTCATCCCGACAGAAGGAGGCAAGAGTCCTGGGTGTTGTAGGCAACTACGCTTGACACCATCGACCTATCAGCGAAAGGCACTTCTTTGACAATGACCCAGTCATGAGGTCCATGGTCTTGAGAACTCACCAACTTTCCTTCACTCTGAATGCTGCTAAAATGATAATAGTAAGATCTTCCAATGCATTAAGAGCTAGCCGGAGTCTTTGGTCCAGGGAGTAGAGAATGTAGCTTGGAAGAGAATGATCGATTACAATTGCAGCTCCAGCTGCACGAACGGTGAGGATTGGCGGTTGGGATTGAAGTTCTTTGGAAAAAAGTGAGTGCGAAACCGCGGTGGTTCAGCACCCGTAGTCAGGCACTTGTAGGAGCGGATGGTCGATAAGCCCTGGTTAGTACCCTCAACTTTCGAATGTCTGGTAAATGAGCGTGCGGGCAGGACAAACGCGCAGCGTGATTTCGTCAGGACCCAGGAGTCAGGACTCAGCTAGCAGCAGTCGAAGTTGGAAAGGATCGAGGCCTTGGTGCAGCTCACGGAGAATAATTTAGACGGCAAGAATAATGTGAGCGTCAGAGTGTGCAAATTGAACGGAGCAAAAGGGGGTTAGAGTGTGAGCTTGTCTGGGGTGCAGAAAAGGATAGGGACGGGGTAGCGCGTTCCTGACTACACCTTGTAGGGATGTACGAGTATCGTCTTGCAGTTGGTGGGACTTCTCCTGGTGGTCTAAAGGAATCTATCTAACCCATATCATGATATAAAACCTAGAACAAGATGAGATGGGAATCTTGATCAGACAACGTTTGACGGGGGTGTTTTGGGCCGAGATGGGCTATGGAATGGAGGAAGCGGCAGAGGTGGAAAAAGCAAGGCCTACAACGTGTGGCGAATGGTGATGTCAAAACGTCTTTCTGATCATTGATGGGGGATGTGTAAGGGATCTTTTGCGAGTTCCACGAACCCTCGTCCGTACCTGTTTGGATTCCAACATCCAACGCTCTAGTAGATATTGACTCGATCCCTCGAGGCCGCAATGGTAAAAATGATTATTAAGATCAGAAGATTAGAAGATTAAAAATCCGATCCAAAAAGCCACGCATCTCACAAAAAAGACGATGATTGAAAAGTCGGTTACGGGAGTGTCCGATTGGGCCGTTGGGAAATAAGTCAGCTCCCCTATCAAAAGCTGCTACTGTGGTACTCCCGTTGGTGAAACACCAAAGCAAAACTGGTCCCTCATCCCCGGGGACGCCATTGTTGGTGTTGTGCCAATACTGTGGTTGACTAAGCCCTTAGCCTACCAGAGCACCAGGAGTAGGTGCCAGTGTCGCGTTGTCGCCCGTTCTGTCGGTACCCTTTGGCCTCTGCCCGTCTGTCACTTGGTGGGCCGGCCGTGTGGAGATCTTTCAGTTGTCCATAAATGTAGAATAATCATACGAAAGTAAGCCCGTGCGAATCGCACAAGATTATTTATTGGATCAAACAATGAGGACTCAGATCAAATGTCTCGGCAGCACATAGAATAATGCTTCACAAAATTGTGACCATCCCCCCCCCCCCCCCCCAATCCACGGTTGCTCGTGCCGAAGGGCAAATAAGCCAGATGCCGGCAGGTACCGCTATGTAAGGTATGTACCTGTCGTTTGAGAGTAGGCAAGGGATGGGTGCTGTATGTCCTGCGTCACGCGTGAGGCTATCGTGTACTGTCTGACAGCTGCTGCAATCGGGTCATGCCCTACTGCCGCCCAATCCCATAATCTCTACACATTGACGCAGGATATTCGCAGAAAAGACTTTGCATGCTCGAACGCCCCAATACTGGGGGAAGAATGCGACTGGTCGAAGGAACAAGGACTTCGCCGTGTCCACAACGCGACGGTTGACGCCAGATTTGGAGTTTCGCATAGGCCAGAAGGGATTTGGTGGAAATTGGGAAACGATATATTTCCTGTTATACAATAAACTATGTGATACGTTGAACCCGATTCTTCACAGCTCATCTTTCGGTGCAGATGCGCTTGGTTTCCCATTGCCCGCAGCACTGCACGCAGCCGGCGTTCCAACTTCCATTCGATACACGCACTTCTCTTCTTCCACCACCCTCCACACCTCATCCTTCTCAGCACATGCCAGCACCACCAGCGTGCTCCGATTCGGTCCGTTCCAGCAATGCTGCCCGTTCTCATACCTCAGCGCAACCCTCTCTCCCGATCCCAGACCTTTGCCGTCGGGCGGTAGATCATCATCAACCATGATTGAATCGATCCGGACGAAATCTCCCAGACTCGTCTCTGCACCACCTTTTCTGGATTTTTGCTTCGTTCTATCAAACCAACAAACTTCGTAGGTGTACTCGCCAGCATCTCTGGAAACGCATTGGCCTTTGAGCGCTCGGAAGATGTCGTCTTGGCCATAGTCCTTATCCAAGTCTTCTTGGTCACCATTGAGCTGGTTCTGGAGATTATTCAAGTCGTCTTGACCTGCTTTGAGCGCGTCGCGGGCATCCGTGACTGCCTTCGATTCAGAAGCGTCTGGATTGTGAGAGGCTGCGAGGATGCCGTTCTCTACGAGAAGAACCCGTAAATCTCGTAACTTCTGGTCAAGCCATTCCCGAGCCGCTTTTGGAAGGTATTCCTCAAAGTTGTAGACTGCATAACGTTAAGCGTCTGCCTTTCCCTGTAGACCGGGGCACGGTCAACTTACGAGCAGCCACATCGTCCTCATCGTTATCCTCCCATTCTTCCCATTTGATTGCCCCAGTCTCGCCATCAGGTTTTGATATTTCATCCAAGTCTCGATCATGAGCGGGACCTCCGTCTGCTGGCTTGTCTCGGGCTGCGTAGTCCTCCCAAGCTCTGACTGCTCGTTTGACACCTTCGTCGTTGAAATTGGGGTTGTACTCCTCCTTGAACTTGGTTAGAATAGCCTCCAACTCGGTGACCCTGGCTGTGCTGATATCCCGTTGCGCCCTTACGTCCATCAACGCCCCTCTAAGCTCGTCTATCCGATCCTTGGCCAACCCGGCTAGAAGGCCGACCTTGCTGCCCTTACCAGGAGTTTTAACAACCTTCCCCCTTTCTCTCTTCTCAACCTCGGCCAGAGCCACCTCTAGCCCCCCAACCTTGATGGTAGTTCCTTCAATCTGAGTCTGTAGTGATTGTAACCGATCTTCCATTTCCTTCCTCAATATTGCTGCGCTGGCCACCAATTCCTTTCTCTTCTTTGTCGCAAGCCCCATCGCTTTTTGATTCTGCTCATCCTGTTTCTTCCACTCTTTGCCGATTTCCTTACACCTGTTCTCACACTTCGTCCCCCCTACGTGTTGCCATTCGTCGCTACCATCACAGCAGGAATCGTAATCGCAGACGCCGTCATTGACGCTCAGGAATGGGGTGTAGCTCGGTTGGTGGCCTTTGTTCTTACAGTAGAACCCTGGAAGGGCAAGGGAGATATTTGAATCGTAACTTGATGCATCGCTCAGTAATTGCGGGGAGAGATGGGACAAATACGAGCAGGCGGAGGTGCCAGGCTCGTCAGACCCATCAGGGCAGTCGCAGTAATCATCGTTGACTTGCGATGGGGATAATTTGATTGAAGGGTTGGAAATACACGTGAAGCTGTCAGTAGACTTGAAGAATTTAGCGACTGAAGATCGAATCCGTTAGTGACTATGGTGATTGAAAGGCATAGTTCGCAATAGGGGGTCTTACGCTCAGGGCTAACACCTCGAGGTCGAGCTGTCTCTGCAGCCTCAACAGAGCAAATTGCAATGCTAAGCTGGACCAACCATTCAAGATTTCTCATCTTCGAACAAACAATTTCAAAGCATCCAATGCAATCACACAGTGCGCCGGGAGTGAAGGTCAAGATAGGTATCAAAAGCGGAAAAGAACGGAGTTCCGTTTCTCGCTTAGCGGATCAAACAGTTTAGAGAAACAAATGGCCAGCATGAGAGCTTCAAGAGGCCACTCCATGCGTCTGGCTAGCTGCAAGATAATTCAAATATCACAGGGAGTTTTGATTCTCAGATACTATGGTATATGTTATTGATCTACTGAAGACAAGATGTCTATCCTATTGCACCTCCTTCCGGGGCCCCTGAACTCCTGAGTATTCTTCATGATCATTATCGCTTTGCGCCGGCAGGTATCGAGTATCCCCGGGTCATGAAGTCAATGTGCTTTTCATCCATCCCATTCTTCGAAGAGAATAAACTCTTCAGGTTCTCATTTTTGCCCATCTTCCGTCGTTTGTTTTTCGCCTGCTCTTCTGCAAGAACCTTCGCAGTGAGCGAAGCAGTATCTGCATTCTGGATAGCACCACTTCCGAGTTTCATGGTATTATCAGAGTGCGAAATTACTGGTTTTGTGCATTCTTCGAACACGTCCGAAACTGTGGCTTGTACGATCTGAGCGTCCTTCTTCCTCTTCTTTGCTGTTCCGGGGGCTTTCTTTAAAGAATGCGTGAGACCCTGCTCCCTTAGTTTCTGTGCGCGTTGTTGAAGGCGCTCTTTTTCTGCGGATAATGTAGGGAGGATTGTTATCACGTTGTCCTTGGTATAGGGTTCATTACACTGGCGAAAGTCAGCAGCATGCTCACCAAGCGTGTGTTGTACGACTCACCTGTAAACAATTCTCTCCAGACATCTCCTTGACGGCGCTTTCCAGGAAGGCATGACCGCAGGGTACTAGATATACAGCCTTTATCCCAGGCCCCAGCTTCTTGTTGGTAATCGGACAGACCAACTTCAACGGACTTGCTTTCGAATTCCCCTTCTCCTTCTCCTCCTCTACTTGGAATCGGACCTCCACCACATCTCGGAGGCTTTTCAGTCTCGAGCTAAAGTCGTCTTCACTGCTGGTTTTGCTCTTGAGCGAAGACTCGGTCCCCGCAGCTAGCAAGTACTCAAGAACGCCATCTTTGCTGTACAGATTCCCTAAGCAGTCAGAGACTATTGGTAGTGATAGTGGCTGGTGTGAGATTGGGTCAGTAGTCCAGTAGTGCTCTTGCTGTTCTTTCTGTGTTTCTTTCACTTGCGTTGTTGAGGGATTGCGTGCAGCTTCTTTGACAAGTTCACGGCGAGTGGGTATACTATCATGAAGCTGGTTAGCTGGGGTACCGAAAGCGACGTACACTGCAACATACCTACCCCCATCATTACCCATCGAATATCTTTAAATGTTCAAGTGCTTTAGATTGTTAATAGATAAAGAGGATGCGGCAACACGGTTTGTACTAGCTTCGTTTATCCAAAGGCGATTACCGCCAATGCTCTGGTCACATAACATTTAGGTCGAGCTAATCTACAATAGGTTAGATGACTCATTGGCTGGAAAAGATGCAGGTACTCAGCCTGATCGTTGAACTGTTTCTACTGCTACAGTAAGTGTTCCAATTCCTATTCTTGTTCCCCTATTGTGGTTTTCCTTCCTGTTCCTATAATTGTCTCTGTTACAATCTCTGTTGCTGTTTTTGCTACTGTTTTCTTTTACTGCTTTTCTTTAATTATTTCTTTTACGGTTACTCTACTGCTTACTCAGTAAATTCTTGCTCTGGTATCGATCACCTCTAGGCTCTAGGGTTATTGGGACACATAGAGTCTATCCACTGATTGGTTGGTTCATCAGCGGATGCAAAAGATGTCATCATACCTCACCAAAATCTCAATCACCGTTTTCCAATAGCTTCTACGCGACCTCAACTGACAGGACTCACCCAGAGCAGCCGTGAATACTTGGAAGCATATCAGAATCGAAGTTTTGTAGTGTAGTATCAAAGGAACATAGCTTAAAGGATCGTATAGAATTTTGGTGATGTATCTCACTGAAAGTCCGAGTACTTTGGGAGGCCAAGATCAATAACCCACCCAGTCCTTCCTATGTTCATACTTCTCCAGGTATCCAGATCACGGACAGGCTATATAATCTTATTAGTTCTTGCTTTCCGCAGCTCATCTGTATGGACTAGGTGTGTCAGCTCTGGTAGAAGATAGGGTTCCAAAATACTTCTCATTGCTCTGCCTACAATCTTCCCTTTAGTAGCTTATGTATTAAGGTGTTTGTCGATTTGAAAATCGCAGAATTCTGAAGACGGCTGTATCCGTGAGCCGCCTCCCAATCCTCCCTTCTGACCAGGCCAAGTCCTGCAGAAAGCCCAACCCGTACTACACGTTGGTGACTCACATATGTTGATTATGTAGTGACTACTCTAATACGGCTGTGACGGTGGAGGTGATAGCTAGGAGAGTATTTAATTAGAAGTAGTAAATAATAGCCAGAAATGCTAAGCAAACGCTGCTTGTGAGCGCAGTGAACGCTGCGGAGTAGCTAAACGCTTTCGCCCTCTTTGGAACGCAAACCCGGTCTGCATTTTGCTTTGACCTTGCCAATGACCCAGCTAGGTAGGCGCATTCAAATCGAAGAACCAGCTAACCGAAAGGAAGAGCACCAGAAGGTGCAATGAGTTTTGTGCAGTGTCAAACGACCCCTCGGCTTGACTAAATTGAGTTGTGTGCCATTTGGATTCACAGACACTAATTGACTGGAGCACGAGCCATCTAGCAAAACAAACCAAGCTTCAAACATTCAAGGGTAATACTTGCCTTCCGGAGTACTTTTTCCTCTCCAGGGGCTCACGTAAAGCAAGCCCCCTGGTGAGAAAGAAATCTTCCGCAGTAGCGCTTACCCCAACCCCAATCAAAGGAACCCAAAAGTCCCAGTCTCAAGAGTGGTGCAGCTGTTGCGCTGGAAGTTGGCGATCTGACTTAAATGCCATTGGCAACAAGTCGCCTAGTGAGATTTCATGATCTCTCGAAACCTTCTGATGCCCAACAAGGTATCTATCACAATTGTAGGTCAGCAAAGGAAAGTCGTTCTAACAAGACACATCGAGGGATTTTATATATCAAGCCTAATAAGGTATGCAAAAGCTAGAAAAAGAAGCTAATCTTGGTTTGAGCAGTTCGATCCGAAATCTCGCTATAGTCATCGTAGCGCTACGCCAGAGCCTGAAGAGAGCTTAGGCTATCAAGTGATCCATGTTACAGCTAAGCAATTGGGTATCTGGTTATCGACCTCGAGCGCCAGACCTGTAGCATTCTGTAAGCTTACGGCAAACATAATGAGATACAGATATGAGCAAAGAAATGCATGCTAATTCGTATTCCACCGTCTCCGTTCATCGTACAACATCTCGTATGCCAGATCTTGTCTCCGTCACGGTAACTCAATAGTTGAATGTTGCACAGGAGAGAGCCATCAATCGATTGTGATCGGATCTTCGTTAGATGCACCACCAGACATTATGAAAACATTAGCTAGCATTTGCTCCCTCACTGGCGGCAAGGGAGCTCTCCTCGGGGTCTTTGATTGTTTAGTCGGTAGAGCTGGATCAGCAGAAGCTTGAGCAAGTTTCGATTTTCTTGCGTTTGTTGATGTTTTAGTAGTGACATCTGGGAATTTCGCTTTATGTTGAGCAAGTACTTTTTGCCGACGTTTTTTGGTGATAGAATTACCAACACCAGCAATACCTGGGTATTGACGCTTCAAAGTGGAAGCCCTGCACAGGCTGCGCTCACCGGTGACTTTCTTTGAAGACTTGCTCTCAAGTATAGAAGGCGCTTTATTAGGATGCTGTTCCTGAGGGGTTCCCTTCCCGTGTGGTTTTAAAGCTCCAGCGTTGTTCTTCTCTGAAAGCTTGGTGGCTTTCTGGTGGTTGGGCTTCACCGCGTTCTTTGCCTTCGCCGTCGGTTTTGGGAAAGGATTGACGAAACCTGGCATAACGGGGTTGACAAAGAGATTGGGGGTTAGACATGAGATATGCTCCTTCGTAGAGGAATATTCGATAACTAAGCGGTTGGTGCCGTCACGAGTGGCGCCTTGTAGATCTCTGTCCGAAAGCTTCTCAGACAATATCATGAAAACAATAGTGGAACCCCTTACTTTGAATCGTGAATTCGGTCATCCCAGCGTTGTGTATAAAGACCCAGGAGATGGTTTCGTTGCCATGTAAAAGCTTCATACTCTCCTCCAAGTAGCCAGTCCAGTAGACTTGGGCGCTTCATCAATCTCGTTGCTTTCAAAAGTTCTGTATGAGCTCGCGAGAAGCGACTAAATATAAGTGAAACATTCTTTGAACCTCCAGATACGTCGTTATCAGGTTTGTTAGGGTCCATGATGGCTAGCCGATCTGCTTTGTTGGCCTGATATATGGGCTTGCGGTAGGAAGATCGGTGAAGCTCATGCTTATCATGTCGGTCAGTATCTTGATGAGATGGAAGTCACAAGCCAGCACGTACCTTGTTGAAATAGCCAGGGGGATTCATCATGATACCAGTTCGTGTAATATCAAGTCGATTGCCATAAAGGTCCAGAAACTCGATTAGCATTTCTCCAAGATGTTCTTCGGGAATCAACTCTCCAGCCTGTACGCGTGGCATGTTCTGCAGCATACTCGTCACCAAACAAGTGACTGAAAATCCACCAAGCCCTCCGTTCATGACCTCATTCAGCCCTCTCATCATCAGAAATTGTTTGATCAGCGTTACCAAGATTGGCATCGCAGGGTATTGTTTTTTCCAAGCTGAGAAGGTCTTATTGGCTATAAGCCCTGTATCATTCTCAAAGGAGACGTCAACTTTGATGGAAGTAATCCGGTCAACAAACTTTACGATCGGCACTTTGGCCCCAACGATGACTTCTACTGAGCCAGCTTTGGCTACCTTCGCGTCATGAAGGTACCTACCGAACTTACGCATCTGGCCATTGGTTTGGCAGGCCAGCTTTTGACCCAGGTTTCGATATTGATCCGAGATTATGACAAGGTCCATGTCGGCGTTTGGTAGATATAAACCAGCAGCGAAAGACCCGAAACAGTGGATATTACACTGTGGAAGGTGGTTCTTTACGGCTATCTGCAACCGATCTAACAATTCTTCCCGGACAGTCTGCTCGAACTTCTGAGGTCTAACGAACTCGTAGAAGTCGCAAATCTCCTTATGTAGCCTGTTAGCACAAATTAGCAAAATATGAGCGTACAATGAAGTTACAAATCTTACCGAAACCCAGCGTTTTCAGTCGGTCTATCGTCTCTGACAAGCCAAGGCGTAGGGTGTGTCCCTCTATTCGGCATCCAATCTTGAAGTATAGATCCACTAGGCATTCCGGGCTTGCGCTTCTTAGAGTGTGGCAGCTCACCTCTAATCTCGTCGTCATGAGTTCTTTTACGATTGCCAAGCGCAGTATCGTAATCTGGAATGTCCAACGTGAAGTTGCTAGGCTCGACTAGTAGCTTCTGCGGTTGGTATGGCGAACTCGTTTCATCACCCGGCAATCGTGCATCGAGTACACTATGAGGAACTTCTGTGTTATGCCCATGCCCATGTAAATGATGGAGATGACTGAATTGGCGAGGCCCTCGTGGAGCCTCAGGAAAATCCCTTACATCGTATGCAGAGTTCTTGCCGTTGCTGAAGCGATTTATGGCCTCGTCAGCTGAAGCGTCTTCCTCCTCCAAACCAAAGGAGATGAAGTCGTCATTAGCTACTACCTGGCTTTGTACGTAACCTCCTTTCTCAGATATAATGCGGGCTTTGCGAATTATTTTAACAACATCTTTCCGCTTTCGCTGGGGCTCGTCAAGCGGTGGAAGCACAGTGTAAGGATCTGGATTGGACCACTGTGGAGCGGCATTCGCTTCTTTGAGCCCCTTAGTGCCAGGTTCAAGGGCTCGTCTCTTCGATGGTGGTTCAAACGCATCCTCTCCAAGCATACCTTGGAACATTTCTGCAGTCGGTGGCGCTACTTCGTCTTTGTCGGAATTAGACTCATCCATCTGTTCCTCACCGCTATCGGATACATCATCGGCAGGAAGGAAACGTCTAGCACCATTCTGATCATCCGCCATGCCCAGCATTTGTTCAGGTGTATCTCCTCTTCTCAGTTTTAACAAAGGCCTATCAGCAGTAGCAGTACGGTAACCACGCCCACGTTGGTTTTGATTTAGATTGGTTTGATTCCTTCTGCTATGATCGTCACGGTTGCGCTCAGGTCGGTATTGGTTTTGGGAACGCCCCTGTCCATTTTCGCGCATTGCATACTGTTTCGAGCGTGTTGGCCTGTATTGATCGCTGTCGTGAGGGTACTGAGGAGCGATGTCATTGTTGCGAAACGTGAACTCATTTCTTTGAGGAAAACTCGGTTCCCTGTCTGATGGTCGCCATGAGTCACCACCGCGGTATGTGTTCATGAGAGGTGGCGGGCCCCGGGGAAGGGGAGGCATCTCCGAAAGAGGTGGGGGAGGTGGGAAGTCGTGCAGAGAAGGTAAGTAGGGTTGGTAGTCTCCTGGTCGGTAGAAGGACATCTTCGCCGTTTTCTGGTTCCGACAAGGGTTGGGTATACTGCTTTGTAAACCTAGATGTGGTGTAGGTAGCGAAAGTTTCAAGATAAATGAACCTTCAATGCTATCACCTCAGAGATGTTTGGGAGAAACAACGTGGACTGGAGGACTTTCTGCTTCGCCTTCTACACTTGGTCACCTTAGCCTTACCAGTTGTAAAGCCCTTCAATGACACCTTTGCTCGGACATGCACATGGTAGCTAATCTTGGACGTTGGGCAGTGTTGCAGTCCCCATGTTGTGCTCGTACGCGCATCCAAATTCTGTGCTTATCGTGGGGCAATTGAAATTAAAAATCGTCATGCATTAGATATTGCGACCAAGGATTATATAAGCGACTAATGTCACGTGTTTGCCTTGGCTATCTTCATTCGTGGTACTCCGTACTCCGTACAATTCACGGATAATTCACAGCCGTTCAATAACATCACGTTGCCTCCGCTCCATTTACAGCTTGTAGCTCTTCTACCGGACGGTGCGAACATGCAATATCTGATTGTTGGAAACAGGGAACAGTACTATTACCCCTGTGTGGTTGGCAATCTCGCTTAGCCCTATAGGGCGCGGCAGTCAGAGTTTTAACCTCCTTCATTCCTCCTTCATTCCTACTTTCTAGAGTAGTTCAACCAATATATACACATGCATATACTCCTTCTGACCCTCATATACCAACACTAATATATGAGATGAACAATGGGGAAACGATCTGTTGCGAGCAAGCAGCACTCAGTTCTAAGACTGTCGAGAGAATTTGCATTGAGATGTTTTAGAGCAATGGAGGTAATGTTTGTTTTGTTCAGCCACCAGTGCGGTATCATATCGCTAACATTAAGGAATAGTTTAGGAACTTAGATTGCTAAAGAATGCCCCTTTCCGTGAAGAAACTAGGCGTAATCAAGATTCCTGCTCAGTGTGACGAGAGAGAATCAAATATCGAACTCAATGCGGCGATGCCGAGAATAGAGTTGTGTAAATCGTAGAGTTGCTTGCATCCCACATAGACGAGGGAGCAATAGACGGAGACGATTGATTATGATGTGTTTTGGTGATCATGAAAGCGCTGTATCGGGCGTTTTTGCTTTTACCATTGCCCATTCCTTAAGCCCCCTGCCTAAGCGGGATATCAACGCCTTATTTTGAGCGTTCTCCTCGAAGCTGACCCTTTCTGTCCACCACTCAAGCCAAGATTCTGCTCGGGCTCCACTTTCTGCATGCAACAGCCCTACGCTCACATCAATCAAGCCGGGTCTTTCGTCACAGTGCCAAAATACAGTAGCACCGCAGCTTCTACAGAACTCTCGGTAGATGCCTTCAGAACTTTGGAACCGCCTCAGCGTACCCATAGTGAAGTCGAGGAGCTGCCCATTAGCCTGTAGAATATTGGTCTTAGGCACAAATGCCCACACCTGAATGTCGTAGCCGGATGCTAGCCGACATGAATTACAAGCACATGTGCCGGCAAGATACTTGGTACCATCCTCACGGAGCCACCATTTGACATCTCCTATATTCTCCGAAGATCCAGAGAGGTATGGAACAAGTAGATCAGGCCATGGGGAAGACAGCTCTGTTGAATGCCTGTCAGGACGAGTGATCTGGAACTGGACGCCACCACAGTGGCAATAACCCGGCAGTTTGGGGCCCGACTCAGTGCTGCCAGTTCTAGGAATTACGGGTAGAGCCGTTGATGTATGTTGGATCCGTCCGCTTTTATGTGGCTGGTCCTCCCCAGGTGCAGTATCGCGAAGCCAAACACTCAACCCCTCGTCTTTTGTGTCCGTAACATACTTGTGTCGCTTCAACTCCACAATGTTGTCAGACCTTCTGAGGATACCTGTGCAAATGCTAGCCACATCAGGGTTTGTGGTCATGTCATATATGGAAGCGCCACATTGCTCGCAGAAAAATCTTGTCTTGTATGTGGATGATTTGTAGCCCTTTAACTTGCCACGGACTTGAAGAGAAGATGAGTTCTTGGGTAAGGGAACGGTTGAAACACATAATAGGCCCGTAGAATAGCGACAATTGTGGCAATGACAAAGACTAATCGGTAAAGGTAATGCTGACGATGAGACACAGACAGAACCACTGATCCGACGGCATGCACAAGAGATTTCCAATGTCGCGTTCTCTATGAGACCAGATTGAGCCATTCAACAGACATGTAAAGAACAGATTGTGATAACATTACTTGTGAGAAAGTCAACCAAAATGTTTATGGGACGTTAACAAGTTATCGTATCGTGAAGGTTCGGCCTTGAGAGCTTCAATCATCATCCCCCAGTAGCCCCACGTCACAGAACCCACTACTGTATTCCGTACTGTACCGTGGAAAATGTTGGAAACAGGGAACAGTACTGTGACCCCTGTGGTTAGTAATCTCCGCTCCTAGCCCTATAGGGCTGGCGCTAGGGAGGTTTAGAGTTTTCACCTTCTTCCTCCCTCCTATTTTCTAGAATAGTTCAACCAATATATACACATGCCTATCTACCCTATGACCTCGTATGTCAAGAGAAAATAACTAGCGTCTCTCCTCCAGGCCTTTCCAATCCGCCACAGTCAAAGCGGCCATGGAACCGGGCGTAGTAGCTACTGCCTATGCAGCTGAGACAGCCGTTGAAGGCGCCGTTGGTGCTGGTTTTGCTATCGCCAAACCCACAATACCTTTGAAAGCGAGCTGGAAACGCATTCCTACAGGTGACCCTTTGCCGCGTTCGTCACACTCACTTTCAGTCACCAAGGGAAAAGCGTATGTCTTCGGCGGCGAGGAACAACCGCGAGAACCTGTGAGCAACGATATGCATGTCTACACCTTACCATCATCAGGCGTCTTAGAAGCGGATTACAAAAAGGTTGCTGCAGAAGCAAATCCAGACGGAGGAGGGGTCCCGCCGCCAAGGGTTGGGCACACCGCGAACGCAATTGGCGACAGAATATATGTCTTTGGGGGGAGAGGCGGTAAGGCTATGCAGCCATGGGAGGAGAAAGGTCGTATTTGGGTCTACGACACTAGATTGAACTGCTGGAGTTTCTTAGATCCTCTTAGCGGCTCACCATATCCTGCAGCAAGATCATATCACGCTTCCGCCGCCACGCTGCATCCTCAAAAAGGTAGCCAAGACCACCGAGAAAACCCTGTTGGATCGCCTGACCCTGAAGTTCATGGCACCATCTTCATCCACGGAGGATGCCCCGCCTCAGGACGTCTGGCCGATGTTTGGGCTTTTGACCTGGCAGCGCGGATCTGGTCACCATATCCTGAAGCACCGGGTCCTGCAAGAGGCGGGCCTAGCTTGACCTTCACACAAAATCGGCTCTACCGCTTTGGAGGCTTTGATGGCAAAAAGGAGCTGGGTGGACTTGATTTCTTGGATATTTCAGTTTCAGATTCAGGCGATAAAGCGGGAAAAGGTGAGTCTACTATCGTACAACCTACTGGGAAATGGGAGACCGCCATGCCTCCAAATGCTACACAAGAACCCGGGGACCGGAGCGTCGCAGGATTACAGCCTATCACTACAGGTCAAGGTCGGAACTATCTACTATTGTTTTTAGGTGAAGGGGATCCGAGCTCTCTAGGTCATGAAGGTGCTGGCAAGTTCTGTAATGATGTGTGGTCTTATCAGTTGCGATCAGATGGAATGACTGCCGCGAGCCTCAAAGATGCTACAAGACAATTGGTTGGCGCAAAGACAGGTGAAGGATCTTGGGCGCGAGTCGAAATACCAGAAGCTTCAATGGCGGAAGGGGAACACGAACGACCCGGTCCACGGGGCTGGTTTGCGAGTACACAGCACGATCTTGATAGGTTTCGTATCATATTGTGGGGAGGCATCAAGAGCGACAATGTACGGGCGGGTGATGGTTGGATCCTCACTGTCGAAGTATAAGTAGTGCCGTCTGATCTTGACGTAACTTGCGACCATGATGCCGTATCGCAAGGTTCTGAATGTGCTACGAAGGACAACAACGAGGATGGCACCGACGTGAGGCGCCATAGAGCTCGACTAAGAGATTCGTAGTTTCTCTTATCAGGAGCTCCTTGTTTGTACGACTTTACTTGAGGCCCCCTGCGAGCGCGGTTGCAAGCTGCTCTTCGCATACATGACCTCATTATTTGAACGTTCATTGAATGCTGTCTTAACGAGAGATAATGGAGTCAGGACTCCTGGCTTCCATGATGGCCTTCGAAAAACCGCACTAGACTCCAAGAGCCACATCTGTAGGCGGAGATGAGTTGGGAGTATATGACCTCGGCCGTTATATTGGCCCGCGTCGCATAGTGGCGGCCGCGATTAGGTCTGCTTCTTCTCATTTTCTAGTTCTCTAAGCTTCTAGCTATGAGAATCCGAGGGAGATATGTGATAGTTTGACCCTTCATAGGGCTTTCGCAATGAATATCATGATATTGAGGTGCAAGTCCTTTGTCGAAATTAAATCAATTCCCTTGGCTTGGTATGCGGTGTCGTTTCTTTCACGTATTCATTGGGTTTTGACGTGTATGACACTTGTAGCAATAAGCAGGAAGTCTGCTGTACACTGTCAAAAGAGCTTTCGGTTCAAATCTCTTATTGGACGAGTCGATGCCGGCATAAGCTGTGTGATCCTCTGGTTCCATCTAGCCGTCTTCAGAGCCTATGCAACCTTTAAGGATACAATAAAATCAAGTTTCGATAAACTACTAACAATTCTATCTATCATTCCCGGTTTAATACGTCTAGAACAGCTTTCATTTCGATCTGAGCGGAATCATGTCAAGGCATCCTCCTACGTTGAGAATTTCCCCATCGAATATTGGGGATGTTCTTGCGAAACTAGGAGCTCAACCGGGGCGGACTTTGCCATGCTGCACGAAGTCGAGGCTCAATCTATAGTGAGATCGTGTTTCGCTCTACTGATGGGTCTAGAGACCAAATCCAGCAATATCCTAACTCTCAGAAGGTACACAGATCTCTATATCTGCAAAGCTTTCTCAACGACCTGGACAATGGTCCAGGTCTTGGTGAGTAAGCTCTCTCCAATATCTACATATCGCTCGATGGTGAAGCCAATCAAGAAACCACAAGATGTGTTTGTGAAACCAAAATGTTGCACGAGTAGAAGGATTTGTGCTACCAAATCTGGCGTTCTCTTTGAGGTAGTTGGTGGGTCTCGAACTCTGCCTAACATGGTGTCAGATGTCGTTGATGGTTCCTCGTTCCTTCCCTTTTTCCTATCCTGTAAAAATACGCCGCGACAACCAAGTAGGTGTACTGTTCCCTAGTCTTCTCCAGCGTGACTTGCCCAAACTATGGCTGTGGTGCTTCCTGTTCTTGTCCATGAGTCTCTGCCCTTCCTACATTGGTTCAAACCAGATACACCTCGAATTACCATCTTTATCTTCATCTCCTGCCAATAACAATGCCAAGCGTTCTTCTCCGCGCCTCGGTCCTTATGCTTTATCATAACCTGAATACCTTACATACGCCTTGGTAAAGCAGATACCTCCTATAGCCTGCAAAAATGACAACAACCTCTCTTTTAAGTGATGATTCTGATCAGGTCAAAGAGTGCGACAAACCCACCAAGGTATATCTCGTGATACTCTGCTAGAGACTTGACTATTCACATGTGTATAACCATCTTTGAATGTCAAGTCTGGCAAGATTGAGCCTCAACGCTACGAATCCAACAATCGCCGCCCTCTAACGCCTTTACTCTCCTTCTGTCAATTGAATCCTTTCGAGGCCACTAGTGGTGGTAGCACAAGTAGCCCATTATATCTCAGTCCACTAGCACCTGGCGACGTCTTTAGTCCTCCCCCACAGAGAGAAGGAGACGGCTACTTCGGAGCAAACACGCACCAGCGTACCAAGGGAAAACCAGTGGTTTCATCTGCTAAAGTACTAGCACAAGGACCACGTGTGCTAAGCTTTGAGACATTGCCGCATCGGTGTACTGCATCTGGGAGAACACAGCCAGACTCGAACGATGATGTGGATGAGCACCAAGCTCACAACCATGGATCTATCGCTGTAAGAACATTGCGAAGGTACAGTGAGGCCAGTGTGAACGCAGAGAACCTGAGACCTCCCCCTTTACTAGAATCTATTTCCAGCACCTTGAAGATGCTCTTCGCGTCCAAGGACACGGGTGCTTTTGAAGTTCCCTCCAATGAGGATGTTGAAGGCACAACAGACGAAACATCTTGGAAGAGAAGCAAGAACAGGATAAGCCACGCAGCTATGGATCGGCGACGAGCAAAAGCCAAACAACATACAAATCCTACTGCAAGCTTGAACATACCAGCGACAATTACCTTAAGGAAAGCCAGCGCGTCGTATCAATCAGAACCAAAGACAGGCACAAATAAAGAAGCTGCAACTGCCGAAATCGTGCATGAAAATGGTCTTGCCTTCCGGACTGCCGTAACTGCGATAGCCTTCCAAAGCAGACCACTTGACTCCACACTTATGTTTTCTTCTGTAGAACACGAAGCTCGCAGGATGAAATTCCTAAAATATGCTAGCGATGAGTCCGGGGCCGCGAGACAGAGAGCAATGTCTATGACGGAACTCGGTGGAACTTCGGAGGTACCGCGGCACAGCTTACTAGCTGAGACTGGTCTCACCCTTCAAGAAGCCCATCGAGATCCTGGCAAGTTCACCACCAGCCCAAATTCGAGGAGACACTCGGTCTCAGCGGCTGGGATCCTTCGCCGGCTCAGCACCATTAGAGCTGGTCTTCGAGGCAGTGTGCATGAGATTATTTGGCAAGAAGATCAGACTCCTAGTGGCGCAAGCTCTCAGACCTCTGTAAGCCCTACTCGGAAGGAGTCACTACCAGGAATTACCAACCATGGCACCGAGCGAAGACCTTTCAACGGTGGCTTTGGGGGAACAGAGCTCATTTTTGGGGCTGCAGCACTCTCAGGCCATGGTTCCTCTTTTCAAGAAAAGCAGAGCGTCTTCCACGATACAATGTTGCATCTAAGGCAATCATACGGAAACATATTCGACTGGTCTTGGAATGAGCATCCACCTGGGATAACCAATTCCAATACGCATCCTACCGATCCACCAAATACTGCGGAGCCAAACAGTAACTCCGATTCAAAAGAAAGAAGGCCTTCAATCTCAAAAACATCCAGGATCCAGTCCTTCCCACCTCTATCTCCACGTAAACACACCTCTGAGTGGCGCAAAGCTCCACTACCGGACCTCAACGATCCCGCCGTTGGCCGGGCTCCACACGAGCTCGCGAAGCTTAAGTACCCTGATGGTTTCGGTAGCCTCATGGACCAGGGACTGGATATGTACTCCAGCATCTCAACTGCTGTAAATGCAAGCATGGCGTCGGATGTTGATGCAGGCCTGGTCAAAAAAACAACTGATGCATATTCTAAGATTCCACATGCTGGAAGTGGGATTATGATGTCGGTTGGAAACGGGGCTAAAGGTCCGAAAAGGAGCAAGAGCGTTAGCTATGCTCCGTTACCAGTAGCAAGAATGGGAGCAGAGGGCAAAGCGGGGAGTTCTATTGGCGTTAGCTCACACAAAAGAGTGGCGCGATAGCGGGGGATTGCAATTTTGGACCTACCGTTCAAGCTCGATCTGATCTGTACTACAGGAGCACTGGTTTCAAATGCGGCTGAGTGATAAGTCGTGCGCACGAAGCGAGTGAAATGGCAACGTAGCTAGACTTGGTGTCCGTTCTCAAATGGTTATGCAGCCCTTTGCAGAGGAAAAACCAATGAATAAAACTAGAACTCAACCCGGTAATGCTCTATTTCAACAAGTTATATCTCTAGAGTGGTCTATGAGGCCGCCAGTGTTTCTTTTGCTTCAAGATACCCCTATCTCCTGGCAAGCTGTATATCTGACATGTTAGAACAAAGATCGATTAACGTTGCATAAGGCATGAATTCATCCTGCATTGCGTCATGGGGATCTTCTTGGCGATGCTCCTTTGCAGTTTCCTCGTGCGAGTTCTAAAATCTCATGTGGCTAGTTGATAATAATATCGTAAAAGATATTTTGCGAAAATTATACCGCGATAATCTTTGATAATGCACAAGCTCTGCAAGTGTACCTAAGAAACAGGGCGGTTTGAGCACCATTCAAAATTGATTTATTCCTTTTCGCCATGGTTCGCTTGGAATACTGGGAGCACCATACCATGTAATCCTCGATATGCCGGCGGCTCAGGCGGTTTCCAGCTTTCCAATACAGATGGCTCAGTCAATTCGTATACCTCTACCCCAAGGGGCCGACAAGAAGCCAGCATCTTTTTCTCATCGCCACTTTGCTCCCAGCCCCAAGCGGAGAGATCTCCACCAGGGCATGTGCTCAACGCACAGAGAACATCGATTTCGGCAAAGAATTCGAAGAAATCCCCTGGCTTTGCTGGCGACGGTTCCCTAAGATGGATTAGTTATTGAGCGGGAGCACAGCTATTGGTCGAGGTTTCACATGAAGTATTCACCATATTTGTTTAAGCCGGTAACTTGGAAAACATTGAGGACGTCATGGACGTCTGATTCGTTCAAGCCATACGGTAGTATAGCACGCGTTAGATTTGAATGGCAGTGGTAATCGAAGCCGTCTCCACTCAACATTTGATTGACTTCTTCAGGTCAACGAGACACCTCTTCTCAAAGCTGAGTTGACTCACCATACGGATCACACCGAGTACCGAGCAGATCATGGACACGACCACCTACTTCGTCCACTCCGTATCCGCTAAGAGAGTCCCCTGTTATAGTGACTAGAGGCCTCATATAGGGCAGGCAGCTCCAGAGACGATCAAACTTGGTGACGTGCGAACGATGAAGCTGCCTAGTTCTCGCGGCCCAGAACCTCTCCCGTGAATTGCTAGCATTCCAGATGTTGAGATCGCCTACTTGAGGCCCATATGGTGTGGTTAGACGGCACACATGGCCTTTTGGAACGTTCCAAGCTCGGCCTGAGCGTATGGGTACATTGAACGACTGGACGAGCTCTCTTGCTGTTGACTCCCCAATCTTTGTGTAAAGCTCCTTGTCCGCATGCAGTGGAGACTCAGGCCCAGATGCTTGATAAGCCGGGGCAGGATTTCTTTTCTCAGGTAAAGGCATTATAGTTGATACAAAGAAATTGAGTCTTGCATGGAAATCATGAATATGAAAACTCCAGAAGCAACGGTAAGGCCGTCAAGCTTCGGGGCTATTTTCCCATTTAGCCGCTTCATGCGGGGCTAAAAGGTCACAAGATTCTCGTCCACTAATGTTCCTAACACCGTCGATACGCAGTGGAAATCATCAAAGCGCATCCAAACAGTGCTCTGAAGTTACTGCTCTACACTAAACTTCACCCCTCCTTTTGATATCTATCCAAGAACCGTATAGTGCCCGTCTTTAGCGGCCGTGGCAGTTGCCGTTAGCGCTGTCTTCCACCGTTATCAAGATGGAGGTGTTGAAAGCCCCAACACGCATCGTCGTCAAGATCATCACAAATCCAGATGGTGATCCAATACCACCCTACGTTCTCTATGTCCTAAGAACTCCATGGTCAATTAGCATGTCTCAACAAAGCTCAGACACGCTGAATCGTACGTTCACGGAGCTCAAGTCAAAAGATGAGGAACGTAGGCGGCTGGCGGCATACGATTTGTACCAGCTTGTGTCTACAGCATCCAGAGGTAAGACTGATAAGTCACTTCCAATGCACAATCTAACAAGATCCAGAGCTATCTCCGGATAGGTTCCAAGAATACTACAATAATGTTCACCATCGGATTACTCAGCTCATTAACAGTAACGACACAAACGACAAGATTGGCGGTATTCTTGCGGTAGATCACCTTATTGCTTTCGCTGGCGATGACGCAGCTCAAAAAACCTCCCGCTTCTCTGGATACCTACACGCTGCATTACGAAGCAACGATAATGCAGTCCTCATCTTTGCTGCCCGTGCGCTGGGCCGTTTGGCAATACCTGGAGGTGCGCTCACCGCCGAATTGGTTGAAAGCGAAGTGAAGTCTGCATTAGAGTGGCTACAATCAGATCGACAGGAGAGTCGAAGATTTGCTGCGGTGCTCACTATTCGTGAGCTTGCGAAGAACTCACCGACGTTACTCTACGTATTTGTCCCCCAGATTTTCGACTGCATATGGCCCGCCCTCCGAGATCCCAAGGTCCTTATACGCGAGACTGCCGCAGAAGCTGTTGGCGCTTGCTTCGAGATCATATCCGCCCGCGATGCCACGATGAGACAGCAATGGTTTTCTCGCATGTATGAGGAAACTCTACAAGGGCTCAAGTCCGGCAACCCTGAGATCATTCATGGCTCTCTACTCACGATCAAGGAGCTTTTATCTAAAGGAGGCATGTTCATGCATGAGCATTACAAAGAGGCTTGCGAGGTCGCTCTCCGTCTAAAGGAACACAAGGAAGTTAGAATTCGGGCTCAAATTGTTACTCTGGTGCCAATCCTAGCAGGCTATGCTCCACAAGAGTTTGCAGCGAATTATCTCTACAAATTCATGACCCATCTGCAAAACCAGCTGAAGAAGGACAAAGAACGAAATGCTGCGTTCATAGCTATCGGCAAGGTTGCCAACGCTGTTGGAAGTGCTATCGCGGGCTATCTCAATGGCATCATTGTCTTTGTTAGGGACGCCCTTAGTGTCAAAGCGTAAGTCGACCTCTTCCTTTGAGGACTTGCTATGCTAACATTGCTTAGGCGGAACCGTGTCGGCACGGACGAGGCTCCAGTTTTCCAATGCATTAGCATGCTAGCGATTGCTGTCGGCCAGAGTCTGAGCAAGTACATGGAAGCATTGTTGGACCCAATGTTTGCGTGTGGCTTAAGCCAATCACTGACCCAGGCTCTTGTTGATATGGCCCACTATATTCCTCCCATTAAGCTGATGATTCAGGAAAAGCTGCTGGATCTACTCAGCCTTGTTTTGTCGGGACGGCCGTTCAAGCCTTTGGGGTGCCCCGAGAACAAGCCTCCACCTATCCCTGCCTTTGCCAAAGATTTTAATCTGCAGGCGGACCACAAGGACACGGAGATAGCCCTCGCGCTGAATACTCTCGGCACTTTCGACTTTGCTGGTGCGTATCTGTTCTGTGCTTAATCCTGTCTCTACGCACAGATAGGCTGACTGTAACAATAGGCCACGTATTGAACGAATTTGTACGAGATGTCATTATACGTTTTGTCGATAGTAACAACGCCGGCATTCGGAAAGCAGCGGCTCTCACCTGTTGTCAACTTTACATCCGTGACCCTATCATCCATCAGACTAGCTTTCATGCTATTAGAGTGGTGGGAGAGGTTATCGAGAGACTTTTGGCTGTGGGTGTGGCAGACACAGATCCGGATATCCGGCGGACCGTTCTTCTTTCACTCGATACCAAGTTCGACCGACATCTGTCCAAGCCCGAGAATATCCGGTCTATTTTCCTTGCTGTCAACGATGTTGATTTCGAAGTTCGGCAGGCTGCAATTATCATAGTTGGCCGATTGACCGACGTAAACCCGGCGTTCGTCTTTCCACCGCTTCGAAAGCTTCTGGTAAATCTCATGATGGGAATCAGCTATTCTCACGATTCCAGATACGAAGAGGAAAGTGCTAGACTGATCAGCCTTTTCGTTGCAAATGCAAAGGACATAGTCATACCCTTCACTGACCCTCTGGTTAAGACTCTCCTACCCAAATCAACCGATACTAACTGTACTGTTGCCGCAACCACGATTAAGGCAATCGGAGAGCTTGCCACCCTTGGTGGTAGAGACTTGCTTCCGTTCATACCCAAGCTCATGCCCACTATCATTGATGCTCTACAAGACCTTAGCTCGCAGAGCAAGAGAGATGCAGCATTGCATACTCTGGGCCAATTGGCAAGCAGCTCGGGTTACGTTATACAACCATACAGTGATTACCCGCATCTACTGGACCTCCTCGTGAACATAATCAAGACAGAACAACAGGGGGTTTTACGGAAGGAGACCATCAAGCTTCTTGGTATCCTGGGTGCTCTTGACCCATACAAGCATCAGCAGATTGTGGAGACGAGCCCAGAGATCCGGTTGAAAAACGATGTCCAATCAATCTCCGACGTTGCTCTCATCATGCAAGGACTGACGCCATCCAATGAAGACTATTATCCTACCGTCGTCATGAACACCCTGTTACAAACAATGCTAAAGGACGTTTCTTTGGCTCAGTACCATTCAGCAGTGATTGATGCTATTGTAAAGATTTTCGAAACTCTGGGTCTCAAATGTGTACCCTTTCTGGCTCAAATAATTCCAAGCTTTGTAATCGTTACACGGAATGCACCCTTAACTCGCCTTGAGCCGTATTTTAACCAGCTTGCGATCCTTGCCACCATCGTGCGTCAGCACATCCGGCCCTATGTCAAACCACTGCTGGACCTGGTTGTCGAATTCTGGTCAACTTCGACGCAGATACAAGCTACTGTACTTTCTCTCGTCGAAGCATTGTCAAGATCACTTGAGACGGAGTTCCGCGTCCATATTGCAAAAATACTTCCGCTTATGTTGGGCATCCTTGAGACAGATAACAACATCCGGCGAACAGCTTCCGAGAAGGTGCTGCATGCAATATTGGTTTTTGGCGAGTCGAGTGAAACATATATGCATATGATCATTCCCATGCTCGTACGGATGTTTCAGAGGCAGCTAAATCCAGTTCCTATACGGAGATCCGCAATTGAGACCATTGGCAAGATCTCACGAAAGGTCAACCTGTCGGATTATACGTCCTTGATCATCCATAGCTTGAGCGACATCCTGGTAAACAAAGAGCAGATCCTAAGACAAGCGGCACTTGACTGTATCTGTGCTCTGATATTTCAGCTTGGTCAAGAATTCAAGCTTTATATCAATACTGTCAAGAAGGTCCTTGTCGCCAGCCACATTCCTCACCAGAGCTATGATATCCTTGTATCAAAACTGCAAAAGGGAGAGCCGCTTCCACAAGATCTCAGCCCGGAAGATCACTACGGTAGGCTAGGTGACGACTCCAATTTTGCGGACATCGGGCACAAGAAGCTTCCTGTTAATCAGGAGCATCTGAAAAACGCATGGGAAGCATCCCAGAAGTCTACCCGCGAAGACTGGATAGAGTGGATGAGGCGATTCAGCGTCGAACTTCTCAAAGAATCCCCGTCGCACGCACTGCGGGCTTGTGCCGGTTTAGCAGGTGTTTACCAGCCACTGGCCAAAGATCTATTTAATGCAGCCTTCGCATCCTGCTGGACGGAGTTGTACGACCAGTACCAGGACGAACTTGTGAAATCCCTCGAAACAGCAATAACCTCACCTCATATACCGCCTGAAATCTTACAAATTTTGCTGAACCTGGCAGAGTTCATGGAGCACGATGATAAGGCTCTCCCCATTGACATTCGGGTTTTAGGGCTGTATGCGGCTAGATGCCACGCTTTTGCAAAAGCTTTGCATTACAAGGAACTTGAGTTCGAAGAAGAAAAGACGCCAGGCACAGTCGAGGCTCTTATCTACATCAACAATCAGTTGCAGCAATCGGACGCAGCTGTGGGTATTTTACGCAACGCTCAGAAATACAAGGACTTTGAGTTAAAAGAGACATGGTTTGAGAAGCTTGAGCGCTGGGACGAGGCCCTGCAAGCCTACGAGAGGCGTGAAAAGGATGACCCTACTTCGTTCGAGATCACCATGGGCAAGATGAGATGTCTTCATGCCCTTGGAGAATGGGACCTCTTGTCGAACATGGCGGAAGTCAAGTGGAACCTTGCATCCATCGAACATAAGCGAGCGATTGCCCCATTAGCGGCAGCTGCTGCATGGGGTCTTGGTCAGTGGGAGTTGATGGACAATTACTTGGATTCCATGAAATCACAATCACCCGACAGATCCTTCTTCGGTGCAATTCTATCCATACACCGCAACCAATTCGAACGTGCCTCGGATCATATTGAAAAGGCAAGAGAAGGTCTCGATACTGAGCTGAGCGCCTTGCTAGGGGAATCCTACAACCGAGCCTATAGTGTGGTGGTCCGCGTACAGATGCTCGCGGAGCTTGAAGAAATCATTACCTATAAGAAGAGCGACGGCAATGCACTGAAGCAAGCTACCATGAGACAGACTTGGACAAAGCGACTCAAGGGATGTCAGCGCAACGTGGAGGTTTGGCAGCGGATGCTCAAAGTTAGAGCGCTAGTCATCACTCCCAAGGAGAACATCGATATGTGGATCAAATTCGCCAACCTCTGTCGGAAATCTGGTCGCATAGGCCTTGCAGAAAAGTCTCTGGACCTGCTTCAGAGAGTCAATGTTGATCCTGGATCGAACCTTCTCATTGGCACTTCCGGGGTTCCTGAAGTCCTCTATGCCCAGCTAAAGTACCAATGGACAACCGGCAAGCGGCTGGAATCATTACACGGTTTGCGCGAATTTACCACCGAGCTCTCTTTTCAACTGAACGCGTATCACGCTGAGATGCTGGCCAACCCAAGACCAGTTCCAAATGGACTAGGTCCTTTGCATGATAGGCATGGCCTTGATCCACCTAGGAAACCGACTTTAGACCCTATCAGTTTTAGCAAACTCTTAGCCAAGTGTTACCTCAAACAAGGTGAATGGTTGACCGCTTTGAAAAATGGGGATTGGAGATCCGAGCACGTTCACGAAATCATAGCTTCTTATGCTCATGCAACATCCTACAATGAGGATTGGTACAAGGCATGGCATGCTTTGGCCTTGGCCAACTTTGAAATCGTGACTGCAGCTACGTCCCAAGCCAACCGAGAACTAGCTGTCCTACCGCAACAGATTATCATAGATCATGTTGTACCGGCTATTCGAGGCTTCTTCAAGTCGATTGCGCTCTCGTCAAATAGCTCTTTACAAGATACGCTCCGTCTATTGACACTGTGGTTCGCCTATGGTGGAGATCCAGAGGTCAATCTAGCAGTTACTGAAGGGTTTGCCACTGTCAGCGTGGATACCTGGCTAGAAGTCATTCCTCAATTGATTGCTCGCATCAACCAGCCTAACACCAGAGTTCGACAATCTATTCACCGTCTTCTAGCGGAAGTCGGAAAAGCCCACCCACAAGCCTTGGTATACCCACTTACAGTGGCAATGAAGTCAAACGTTCTCCAACGGTCACAATCCGCAGGCCAGATAATGGAGAGCATGCGAAAACATAGTCCTGCCTTGGTGGAGCAGGCCGACCTCGTGAGCCAAGAGCTTATTCGGGTTGCTGTATTGTGGCATGAACTTTGGCACGAGGGCCTCGAAGAAGCATCAAGACTGTATGAATTCCTCCAACTCCACCGAAGAAGACGGCTTACGCCTGAACTTGTTGCTTATTGTAATAGGTACTTTGGTGATCATGACATTGAGGGTATGTTTGCTACATTGGCTCCTCTGCACGACCTGGTAGAAAAGGTAAGAAAACTCAAAATTTTCAAAGAATATATATCTTAACTGTATATAGCAAGGACCCGAAACACTTCGAGAAATATCGTTTACCCAAGCTTTTGGCCGAGACCTTCATGAAGCCAGTCAATGGTGCGATACCTACCGCAACACCAATGAAGTCGGCGACCTTAATCAAGCGTGGGATTTGTACTACTCGGTTTTCCGCCGAATCGCTCGACAACTACCACATCTAATGACACTCGATCTTACATATGTCTCCCCCAAACTTAAGGCGGCCAAAAACCTGGATCTGGCCGTACCAGGGACGTACCAAAGCGGCAAGCCAGTCATCCGCATCTTGAGTTTTGATCATGTCTTTACCGTCATCCCGTCGAAGCAGCGTCCGCGGAAGATGACTCTGCGTGGAAGTGACGGAGTTGCATATACATATCTTCTGAAGGGACACGAGGATATTCGCCAGGATGAGCGTGTGATGCAGTTATTTGGCCTCGTTAATACGCTCCTTAACAACGACAGTGAGAGCTTCAAGCGTCATCTCAATATCCAGAAATTCCCGGCTATACCTCTATCGCAGAATTCAGGATTACTCGGATGGGTTCCAAACAGCGACACCTTCCACAACTTGATCAAGGATTACCGCGAGAGCCGTAGAATCCTGCTCAACATCGAGCACCGAATAATGCTTCAAATGGCGCCAGACTACGACAATCTTACATTAATGCAAAAGGTCGAGGTTTTCAGCTACGCCATGGACAACACCACCGGTAAAGACCTTTACCGTGTCCTCTGGCTCAAGAGCAAGAGTTCTGAGTCCTGGTTAGAGCGTCGAACTAACTACACTCGCTCTCTGGCCGTTATGTCCATGGTCGGCTACATTCTCGGTCTCGGAGATCGCCACCCTTCAAATCTAATGCTTGACCGCATCACCGGCAAAGTCATCCACATCGATTTCGGTGACTGCTTTGAAGTCGCCATGCACCGCGAGAAATACCCCGAGCGCGTGCCCTTCCGTCTTACGCGTATGCTCACCTTCGCAATGGAAGTCAGCAACATCGATGGCAGCTACAAGCTCTCCTGCGAAGCAGTCATGCGCGTCATTCGCGACAACAAAGAATCCCTTATGGCCGTCCTCGAAGCCTTTATCCACGATCCCCTCCTCAACTGGCGCTTGGGCAGCCGCGAATCCCCGCCGGAACCTTCCTTCCCCTCTGAGCGCCGTCAGTCCATCATCGGCGAGCTCGAGGCTGCACAGATACAGCAGAACCGCCCCTCTGGGGGTTCTTACCGCACCAGACGTATTTCGAGCGCGGCCGATGTGGACGTGCTGGATCCGAACGATGCGAAAATTGAAAACCGTGAAGTGCAGAATTCGCGCGCAGTGCAGGTACTAGCGAGGGTGAACCAGAAACTTACTGGAAGGGACTTCAAGCCGAAGGAGGAGCTGAACGTGGAGCAGCAGGTTGCCAAACTGATTGGGCAGGCGACGAGCGTGGAGAATCTGTGCCAGCATTATATCGGCTGGTGCAGCTTCTGGTAGGTTTGAAGATAAGTAAATCAGGACAGATATGCACACGGAAATTTGAAGAGATGGAATTGGCACAAGAGGGATATGCACAGCGCTGGTTTTTAACAGGTGGCGTCTTATTTTACGGTGGTGGATCCATTGTGTTTTTGATCGAAAGGATGATACCCCAGGCGCCCAGCATCAGTCAAGGCGAAGGGAGCGTAGGTGGAAATTGTTCGGGCATCCGGTAGGATGTTCTTGGGTTACTGGTATTGCATTGTTCGGGATCTGATAGGTTGTCCTTAAGTTACGGGTATTGCGCTCGCAAAGACTAGGGGAGTGAGCGAATACGATCCTTTTCTTTGATTGAAGGTTTCGATCTAATTGAATGTGACCGTTGTACCCCTTCGTCCCGCACGCCCCCTGCGCCTATGAGTGACTCGGTGTTAAATTGTACAAGTGAGATAATTATTCCATACACATCCCAACGCATCACTATTTCCTAGTCATCCAACTTGTCCACTCGCCCTTCGCCCTCCCGGCCTCTGTCGCCAACTGATCGAGCTGCCCCCCGTGCCCACCCGCCTCTTCAATCGGTCTCTCGCCTTCTCGCCTTTTATCCTCGAGCGCTTGCAAGACTGATCCGGCTTTCGACTCTGTGGCGGTGAATGCCTCTCTCGTGCTTGCCTCAGCCTTGCCAAACGCCTCCCTCGGCCCCCCCTCTACCGCGCTCACAACACCCCCACGCCCCTGCTCCTCCCTCCCTTCCCCACCCCCCTCACCTTCCGCTGTCTCATCCGCCTCCAACCCCCTAATCATCCACCTCCACCACCTCCCCTTCTCCCTCTTCACGCGCTCCTCCCCCTCCACCCGCGCCCTCTCCCGGTTCAGCAGTAGAACCTGCCCTTCACTGAGTGGCTCCTCGGCTTTCTGTGCTGCGATGGCGGCGGCTAGTTGGGCGTGTAAGAGCGCGGTTTGCTCGGCGTAGTATAGGGCGCGTTTGCGGCGGTTGTGGATGATCATGTCTGAGAAAGCGAAGATGGAGAAGCCGCCTATGAGGACTATGTGGAGAAGGAAAGGTTAGTTCTGCGGTGGATGGGTTGGTAGGGAAAGGAGGGGGGGGTGGTTGGATAGAGCGGGTCTGAATATGTGAAAAGGGTAGAGAGGGAGGGATAGATGTACCAGTAGAAGCCATAAGCCCCAGCACCGTAATCCGATGTGCCACATCCGCCCACACCCTCCCCCTCACAACCACCCGATCCCACATCGTCACCTGCGCGTCTCTCGCCGCGAATCTCGCCGCGCGCAGTCTCGCAACTTTTTCCAGCGGCGTCTCTGCGGGCCCCGAGGGACCGGAGCGGCCGGAGCGGCTGGAGGGGCTAGAGGGTTTGAAGTTGTTTTTCATGGTGGGAGATGAGGAGAAGGAGGGCGGACGTTGTTGGGGGGGGATGGGAGGATTCGAGGAGCGAGTGGGGGGTTTAGAATAGGCGTGCGGGGAGGTGGCGGTGAAGCGAGTGGCGTCGGCGGCGGAGCGGGACATTGTGGTTGTTGGGGGTTTGGGAATGGTGATGGTGATGGGGTGGTGGTGGGTTGTGGGAGCTGGGAGGTGGTGTAGAACGGGGTTGGCAATGACGAGGTTGAAATTTTCGGTGCGGTATTAGCGTGTGCAGAAAGGTATCGAATTCTTGGCATTAGAATACATTTGTCGCGCCCCCCCACCAAATTTATTACCGAATCAAGACATCCTCGATACCTCGAAACCTTCGAGGTCTGTTTTCATGTTCAAAACCTTCAGTAAGTAAAAATGAAGCTATTCAGATCTTGTACACTGCTAATATCCTTCGAAATCTATATTACCCGCCTTCAATTCGCACTTCAACGTTCTGATATGCGCTTCAAAGATATATTCATCGACGCTATGCTTGAAATGCTGCTTTGAAAACCTGTCACAACGACTTCTCAAATTAGCGATCGAGCAGATATTTCGCGACGCGTCTTTCGAACGAAACTGAGATCTGAAAGACTAGTGATACATATAAAGATTCTTCTGAATCTTATAGACGGTATCAAAACGACAGTGAACCTCTTCGGCAATAGCCAGAGAGCGTCAGTGTAGTAAAAGAAGGCGTACTATCTTCGAGCGAAGGGCCGGGACCAGCTGGGCAAGCATAACTGCTCGTAATGTTAGCAGTGAAAGGAATCTGGATAGCTTCATTTTTACCTACCTGAAGTCTTTTGAAAGCAAGATTTAATGTGAAAATATGAAGATTGTCTGAACGTGGGCGCGACAAATGTAATGCCAAGAATTCGAAACCTTTCTGCACACGCTAGAATAATAGAGTAGAGGGTGCGGGAAGAGCCGTGGTCCAATTGGTGATATCTTCATTCAATGCGATGCAAGGATGTTGCCGTGAGTGGTAGGTGATTGATGCTTCTCATGTCTTTTCGTTCGAATGCAAGGCGTCGTATTTGCACTTACAGATACTGTAATCGCTCGCTTCATCGTTTTCTTTAATTTCCGAGCTTGATATCTTCCACGACCCATTAATGTTTTACTTTATTGCCAACCAAATCCTTCAGCTAGAAAACTTTGAAAAAACACTACAACTTCATACATAGACACACGCCCCTCAAAACTCCCAAGCCCAAGCAATGGCCTCTACAGACCCACCCCCAAACCTCGCCGCCATCCTCGCAACGCTGGCCGCTTACGCTCCTCCCCAACCCACCCCCCTCCTCCAACAAACGCCCCAAAACCCCGACCCCAGCCTCGAAGAGCTCGAAGAAGGAGAATACGACCCCTCAACCTTCATCCCCTCCACCCACCCCCCACCACAACCCTCCCTCCAGCCTGAACCCCAACCCCCCACCCCACCCGCACCCTACCCAACCTCGACCCCCCGCGCCCCACCCCCCTCATCAATAACAACCTGGCCCCCCGCCCTCCGCCACACCACCTCCCTCCTCTCCCGCAACCCTTCCCTCCTCCCGCGCCTAAAACACCTCATCAACACCGCGCACGCGCACGAGAAACAATGGTGGGCGGGCCGCTTGGCCCTCGTGCAGAAAATCAACGGCCGCGAGGAAGGCCGCAGGAAGCTGGATGAGGCCTTGGCGTCTGTGGGCGGGCTCGTGCGGGGGGGGCCCGGTGGGTTTAGTGCGTCGGAGATGGGCGGGGGGGAGGAACTCGTGTTGTATGATCGGAAGGTGCATCGGGCGTGTGGGGAGATGGTTGCGGCGACGAGGGGGGAGCTGGGGAGGTTGGGGATACCGTTTTTTGGGGGTGGGGAAGGAGGGGTGGTGAGGGGGGAGGGGAGGATAGGGGAAGAGGAGTTGAGGGTGCTGCAGAAGAGGATGGTTGAGTTTTTGGAGGAGTTTTGCCAGGAGTGAGAGATGGATTACAGAAGATCGATAAAACGGGATGGGATATGGACTAGGTGCGCCTGGAGATATCGTCCACCACGCGTCAAACGGTAAGGACCATCCCAAATAACTTCAAGATCAGACACCCACTGATATCTCCCCCTGGACGCCTTGACCCCAATCAGACAGGAAAGGTGCCTTTCAGACATCCTTCCCGGGTTCTTTCTCCTCCTTCACTTTATCGACGAACCCCTCCCCTTTCATATACTCCACGCCCCTCCTGATCATGCTCCCCCTTACAGCTCCCGGCCTGACCTCATAAACACTGTTCACCACCGCCAATGCCACGACAACAACCCAGACGTCTCCGTTCTTGAACCCTTTCCACCACCCCTTCTTCACGCCCACCTTCCACAAGGAATCAATACTCAAGCGCACACTATAAAGAAATTGGCCCCTTCCATTCTTGCGCTCGATAAAGGCCCAAAGACCACCGAGGAATCCGCCGAGATACCACCGGCTGGAAGGGAGGAAAGTCCGGGGGAGGAGAGATTGGAAGAGGCAGATGGAACCCCAGGATGTGCGGATTGCGCCGGTTATGAAAGCGGTCATGCGGAGGATGCGCTTGGCCAGGCTGTTGAGTTCTTTGCCTGGGGAGGAGAGGAAGAGCTTGTAGCGAGGGATGGAGAAAACGGTGAATATCAATGTGAAGAATTTCGCTAGTGCGGGGAAAGCGGCGAGATGGAATGTGAGGTATGTATGTAAACAGCTCGGGTCAGATGGGTGCAGGAGGGCGCAGGAGAGGGATGTTAGGGAGGGGTGGGCGGGAGAGGTGATAGGGGAGATGTCGCTGAGGGTTGGCGGGAGGCTATTCTGAAGGTTGGGGAAAAGGATGGGGGAGGTGAAGGGTGGCCAGTTAAGGCGGGACATTTCGGCGAGGGAGTCGACGATGGTGTTTGTAGTCGGCCACGGGAGACTTGCGGGATAGGAAGGGGGACGGCGTTGGACGTAGTTAGGAGTGCTGGAGAGGATGGAGTCACCGTAGGCCTGGGAGAGTTAGTTCTCTGCCTTCTAAACGTGGGCGGCTTAAAGACCCACCTTTGGAAAACAATCCCTATCGAATACAAAAGCATGCAACAGCTGCCCAGTCGCAAGGGGCATCAACATCCAGCTTCCCCACCACCACGGCTTGTTATTGAACCAACCATCGCTCTCCAATGCATTATATGTAAATTCTGCAGCTTTCACTAACGCGTAGATGGCTATCGTGATCCTTAATTGGTCGCCAGGGTAGACACCTAATGCAAAGCCTGCTAAGCTTGCGCCAATTGCGGGGGCAACGCGGGAAGTCAACGACCTCGATATGCGAGGATTTCGGCGACGGAAGGGGGCCGCATCCTTGGTAAGGAGATTGGTGCGAAGGCGGGAGAAGAAGCGGTGGAAAAGTCGGTGGAGGAGTAAAATTAGGGAAAGGGAGAGAGAAAGCCGGAAATTAGGAGACTTCAGAAACGAGATCTTGCTCTTGGCTCTGTGACAATGAATTAGCCAAGCTTCTCTAAGGCGGTATAGAGGTATTACATGAGAGGTGTGCCCATCCCAAGTATTCGGGTAGTAAGAAGATCCCATATCTTCAGCCCCGCCTGACTGGCAACAAAGACCCGCAATGATGCCCTAACAGCGGCTGCGCTGTAGTCATCCTTCGATTGGACAATTGCATTATACCTCGGCGGGTGAGGTGCGCGCTTTCGGAAAGCAGGCGGAGAGCGTGTGATCAGGTACTGATGGAGGGTTCTGTATTCTTTCTCGCTGATGGTGTAGCGGAGCGCGTTGCGGAGAATTGGGTCCACTTTAGCCCCGTCGTGGGGAGGAGTCGACGGAGGCGAGGGATATGCTTCACTGGAAGCCATCGGCGACTGCGAGGCGTATCATCCAGACTTAGGCAAGGACGTATCGTCCATGGGCCGGATGAGGTATCTTCGATCAGAAGTGGGATTAGAGACGAGGGTTACGCGATGACATTACTCACGTAGATTGACCTCGGCAAAACCTCTGCCTTGCCCTATGCACGTGATAGGCTGAGATTCAGTGTAGATCAATGATATGCTCCGTAGAAACGTATTATTGATTCTGATGTAGAGAATTCCCATGTAAGTCTAACTGTACCAAGTACCTTGGTAATGCAGCCTCCTAAACTAATGCCCTCGTAGTCCTCTTGCCCTTCTAAAGCGCCAAACTCCCACGCTAAAGCGGTCAGCAACGAAATTGAAACGTTCAAGGGATATAATCAATAGGAGAAATCTGCTGGCCATCATCACATCTACAACCTAGGCCTCCTCGTTCGTATCCTCAGCGACATCGTTAGCGACGCAATCGGCGATAGTCTCGTCAACGTCTGCAATCATGATATGAACTACCTCCCTCCTTCTTAAACCAGATGGAAGAGGTGCAAGACATGGAGCAACGGAAGATGTCACGGTAGCTTTCTTATTCTTGGATCTGTCGATCCAGAACATCTGGATTACTCCAACGATCCCAACTAACCCACTAGCCCACCATGCTAGACCGGTGAACCCCATATGAACCCCAACGCCGTAGAGATAGCCGGCTACTGGAGGGGCAATTGTGCGACATGCAGCGCCTGCAGAAGCAGCAAGACCGTTGATCTTCCCCAGGACCGACGAGTTCGGGCTAGCTTCTTTCAACAATATGAGGAGAACCGGATAAGCCAGGATGGAGGTGAAGTTTCGCAAGGTCAGGCATGCCCAAACTCCTGGATAAATTGAATTCTCTGGCAGCAACGCAAGGAATGGAACGACGAAGTACTCGATAGGATGAAGTAGCGTAACCATCACAAAGACTTTCCAAAGTCCAAGCCAAGTTGCGAAAAGGGGGAAAATGACGGCCTGGATGAAAAGTGCAATCAGGCCGTTGACGCACATGATGATTCCTACGGCTTGCGTCGACATGCCTAGGCCTCCAGGTATATCTAACGCAGATGCCGCCAAGGTTGAGATGTCGCCGCTGCGTTCGTCTTGCAGGAAGATAGGAAGAAGATGATCATAGGTCATTGAGTGATACGTGAAGATCCCCAGAGCAATGACAATCATGACCACTTTCTTTGTAAAGACCTTGGAATTGGTACCCGACGATATCGACAACGGTCTAGATGTACCGTCCGCGTTTACAGTCCATTGCTTTTCTTCCTCAATATCAACATTGTTGAAGGTACCGTAACTTTCAGCACGTAGGTCAACGCCATCATTTGCCATAGCACCAGATGTCATCACAAGTGGCGTTTCGGCCACGGTTATTTCCAGCTCGTCCGGTGTGCTCCAAGGCTGCATATTCGGATGGGTCTCCACGAGGAGGAAATAGCCGGCTAGTATGCTGATTAAAAGGAGGGTGGCGCAAACAAGATTCGGGAGAAGAAAGGGGAAAGTAGCAAAGATTCCATTAGGGGAAAATATGCTGGGCATTGATTCCGCTGGCTTTGCCAAAGTGCCGCCGATCGCTGGCCCGATGATTGTACCTATACTCCATACAAACGGCATGACCGCGTACGCTCGAGCTGCTACCGTCAATTCTATATCTTATAGTACCGAAGGCGCCGATCTTACGCTCATGCTCTGGCTTCTTGACCAGCTCTCCAACCATGGTCTGAACGACTCCAATGTTCCCATCTTCAATCGAGTAAGTTACTTGTCCGGAGAGATAATAAACATATGGAGTACTGACTGAGTAATCCACCGAGGGCCCTGCCTGCCAAAGCTAGCCAAAAGTTTGAGGCAAAGCCGACACAGACCAGGGATAACATTGTGCCGGCACAGCCCATAAGAAGCACTGGCTTCCGACCGATTCGATCTGAAAAACCTCCCCAGAACAGGCCAGTGAGGCTTTCGGCAAAGGAGAAGGTAGAAATGAAGATCCCAGCGTAGAAGGAAGCGTTGCTTTTATCTCCGACGTCGAAGTCTCTGATCATGACCCATGCGTATGGAAAGCTATCGAACATTAGAGACCGTAGGAAAGATTATTGAGTCTTCCGTACCAGGATGCCAGGGCGATGGGCTCTGCCACTCGACATATTGCTGATAACAGGATCAGTTATAGGTCGTGAGAAGATGACTAGGGGTTCAGTGGTATACCTAGTATGAAGAGCTGAAAGGTAGGGAAGCTGTCGTCAAGTTTACGAGGTGTTCTTGGTAGACGTGTCAATACCATCTCTTCAAGTTCTACGAGGATTCTCACTGTCCACAGCTGGCTCCTTCTTGAGAAATGAGCTTAGCAGTTGTGTATACCAGGCATGCCGAACAGAGCAGACAAGAGCAAGACTGCGGAAGATGAGCGGTAAGTAGGTGCAGTTGTAGTAAGAGAATAATCAGGTCTTGTGTCTCGTAGAAATGAGCCGGGGGGAGATTGAGTTCAGATTATACAGTACCCCGCAGGTAAAGGGTGAGCTTAGGGTGGGGCACGGATACCCGACACGCCGACTTCAAGTCTCTTTTCTTTTCCGTAAACAGATCTTGTTGACTTTGACATGGCTGTGCCCCAAAGCAGGGACTCATCACTCGTGGTGTATCGGTTCAGACTCCTTGTTTCTTGCTTGGCCAGGCGAGCAAAGATGCAAGAGGAACCCTTATTTCCTGTGGCCGGACCGTTGTCGCTAAAGCATTCACCTCTATAGACATAAACACGAAAAGCTTCCTTCATTTCCGCTTCTAGCTCTGAAGGTGAGCCGATGCTGCTTTACGAAGGTAGGCATTTCTGAGCACTTCCTGAGCACTTCCTGAGCATTCCTGATTCGATCCTGAGCTACATAAAGCAGTGCAGAGTCGCAGGACACAAAAGTCTGAAATGACTGTAACTGAATCCAAATAGCAGATCTGCTGAACTTGTTTATAGATAAGACTGACAATTCAAATTAAATTCAAGACTTATCAAACATTTTCAATCTGTTTACATTATTTTTGTAACGATAGTAGTATGAATCAGAAAGTAGATTGTAAAAGGGATCAAACCTATATTAGGCCTTATGAGAGAACTGTCCTGGGACTGAGGGCAGGTGATGAAACCTTATTGGATCAATGCACAATCAAATTCTTCACCATCAAGTGAGCGAAGAGTTTTGGGTCACTTCTCACGGGCTCGATGGCTTTTCTGACGCCGAGCACTTACAGGGCACTCTAGGCTCAAAAAACCCACTGCATAACAGGGAAGCGACGCCTTCGTCGCAACAGCTCAGCCTTATTCTATACATCGACTGACGCATCTGAACAGCCCTTTGTAGTACTTCTCTTCTGATAATAGCTTTGTCCATATTTTATAGCTGGTCGTTGCCGTATCATGATGTTGAGTGGCTGTAGAGCATACTCCATCCCCTGGTTGTGAAGATTGAGTTCTTGTTCGCCTGGTGACGAAGTTCTTTTGCGTAGTCATAACAGCTAGTATCAGCAACTGTTAAGATAAGGTAGTTAAGGTCAAGAAATGCAGTTATACCGAGACGCTCAAATCTGTCAAGTTTTGTTCAAGCATCATCTGTCGGCTTCCGGAATTTTTAGGCTTTCGATATCTAGTGATAGTCTGCGAATCCGCTATCCTTTACGTTTCTGGTCTCGATCACATTACAGGTCAGAGTGCTTGCGATCTTTCTCACTACGCTGATTGTGACAGAGTTTGAATTGTTCTATGATGCGTGCTTAGAGACTTTGTAAAGACTCGCGCTATTGGAAGCAGCAACACAGCATCGTGCAGATGATCTTCGAAGTCAAATTCCTTTAGTTGTTCTTACTAGAATTTCTCACCGGGCTGCTGAAGCCGTACGTTGATGAAAATCTTGCGAAGAAATTCATACGACCGTCAACTTCACCTGCAGGAAGTTCGGTATTGTTCGTTCCTTAGAAGACCGACGAGTTTCTAGAGTTCATCATTAGTCCCGATGGAATTAAGATGAACAAAGCCAAGGTCAACGCAGTGCTCGAGAGAGGCAGAGTTGGAAATAGCTTCATTTTTCATTTTTCATATATCATATTCATGTGTCTAACTCATTGAGTATTAACTCAGATGCGCCCTCTAAGTTATTAGAATATCATTTACATAGGATATCCGTGTCCCGCTCTAAGCTCATTCTTCGCTTCGGATAAGCTTAGTTCTAGAGTACCTCCGTAGGGCCAAGACAGACTTCCAACAGGGCCGCTGTTCATCTCAGACCTCTAAGACTAACAGAGGGAACGTCTGATATGTCGCAGCTTGTTGGTTGTCTAATTGCTACACGAGTCGCTCGCCATGCATTCACACTTGTGCGCTCATTAGGCTCGAATTTATTCAGCATTTCATTGCCTCGTCCACTTGCGCCTTGCGTCTGGCGACTTCTGACCAGCCTCGAGTATCTCTCCATCGGTAGAAACACCATAACCAGTATATGATCTCCGCACTTAACTTGAAGTAATATGCTGACTGTTACTAGTAGGGCCGCATCGCCAGATTCCGTCAGGAACATCTCGCGCCGTATTCCTGCAGGATCCACCTCGTTATGACGAAGCCTTTACCCCCTTCACAACGCAAATCTTTCGAGATTGCTATCATATGCGCCTTACGATCAGAGGCCGATGCAGTAGAGGCTTTGTTTGACATCTTCTGGGATGATGAGGGGAAGTCATATGGAAAGGCGCCTGGAGATCCAAATGCATACACGACGGGCGTGATTGGTACCCACAATATTGTACTAGCATATATGCCAGGCATGGGCAAGGGCAATGCAGCGGGTGTAGCGGCAAGCTTCCGATCTAGCTTTGAAGGGATCAGGTTGGCGTTGGTCGTCGGTATCTGCGGTGGAGTGCCCCATGATACCGACGATGATGAGGAGATCTTGCTTGGCGATGTCATCATCAGCGACGGACTCATAGAGTACGACTTTGGAAGGAAATTGCCCAATAAATTCATCAGGAAGGATACCCTACAGGATAGTTTAGCCAGGCCCAACACTGAAATTCGAGCACTCTTAGCCAAGTTAAAAGGGAACAGAGGTCGGATGCGCTTAAGGGACAACGCTTCTCATCACCTTATGGATCTAGAGCAGAATCTAGGCGTCGAAAAAGCTCGATATCCTGGCGCGGACGCGGATAAGCTCTTTGAGCCAACTTACCGACATAAGCATCACGACTTAACAGCTTGCACCCTGTGCAGCAAATGCGCGAAGAAAGAGGATGAGGTCTGCCAGACTGCCCTTGAATCATCCTGTTCGGAACTCAAGTGCAACGATAACAAGTTGGTACCTCGCCGCCGGCTAATAAAAGCTATGGACAGTACTACGGCACAGGAGCCCGTTATACATTACGGCTTGATCGCATCTGGAGACGCCGTCATGAATTCGGGCGAGGATCGTGACGCAATTGCTGCCAAGGAGAATGTTATTGCGTTCGAGATGGAAGGTGCTGGAGTTTGGGATAACTTCCCTTGTGTCGTGATCAAAGGGGTTTGTGACTACGCAGATAGTCACAAGAACAAAGGGTGGCAGAACTATGCCGCGGCAACTGCCGCAGCTTGTATGAAGGCATTCTTGAAAGAGTGGGTTCCCGCAGACAAATACATAGCGGCAGCAACTCAGAGTATGTAACTATTCTTCATTGAACGGCCCTGTCGCAGCTCGACTTCTTTTGCTATAACTCAACCACTTCTTCTACGGGGACATGGAAACTGGGTTTAATGTGGCTTGAGAGTTCAGTCTTTACATTAATCCGGAATCATTTCGAAGGTTTCTACTCTCACTGACTCTTCAGTTCGCTGATTTCCTGCTTATCTTAAAAACGTGATATTGAAATTAATTTTTTATTCTCAGTCAAGAAAATAATCAACCATTATATACTTTTATAAGAGATTTCTGTCAAAACACAAGGGAAACAAACAGCACTATCATGTCTTATCTTCAGTGATTAATATATAAGAAATTCTGGACACAAGTTAACTTCATTCCAGTTCCACCAAAGGCGCACTGGCTGGTTCCCTTTGGTCGTAACAAACAATTCATCGGTCGCCATTCTCAACTCGAGGAACTCTTCGCAAAGCTCGATCCGGAGGACTCTGATGAGGACTGCCAACGGGTTGCCATTACAGGCCTTGGAGGAGTGGGCAAGACCCAGATCGCCCTCGAAGCTGCCTTCCGCATGAAGAAAGCATCTCCTGATCGTTCAGTGTTCTGGATCTCGGCCATATCGACTACGAGTTTTGAGAAGAGCTATCGTGATATCGGCCAGGTCCTTGAAATACCTGGTATAATTGAGGACAAAGCAGATGTCAAGGTGCTCGTAAAGACATTCCTAAGCCAGGAAAGCGCTGGCAGATGGTTGTTAATTATCGACAACGCTGATGACGTGGAAATGCTCTACGACAGAGCCGACGAGAGTAATGAGAGTAGTGGCTCTCCTGCCCTAGCCGACTATCTTCCGTTCAGCCGAAAAGGGTCGATTCTCTTCACGACCCGGAACCTGGAGGCCGCAGCCAAAGAAGCTGGGGTGAATGTCATCATACTAAGAGAGATGAGCGAGAGTGATTCCCAGAAACTCTTAGAGACGAGTTTGATCAACAACAGCTTGACGGAAGGGAAAGATGTCACAGCCAATCTACTCGACAATCTCACCCACCTTCCGCTCGCAATAAAGCAAGCAGCAGCCTATATGAATAAAAATATGATGTCTGTCTCCGAATACCTAGCCCTCTACGAAGGCAACGACGACGACCTTTTACACCTGCTCAGCGAAGAGTTCGAGGATCAAGGCCGATATAGGGAGGTCAAAAACCCTATCGCTTCAACGTGGTTGATTTCTTTCCGTCAGATTTCAAGTCGCGATCAACTTGCTGAAGAGTATCTCTGTTTTATGTCTTGTGTCGCTCAGCAAGATATTCCTCTCTCTCTTCTACCACCAGCAACGAAGCTCAAGCAATTAGAAGCGATTGGAACATTAAGTTCATATGCCTTCATCACTAAACGTAACGGCCAAGACTCCTACGAAATCCATCGACTAGTGCAAATAGCAATGCATAACTGGTTGAAAACAAAAGGCCAAATGAGCTTGTGGAGTGGAAAAGCGCTCATACAGGTAGTAAAAGTCTTTCCATTTCCCGAACATGAGAACAGAGCTACGTGGACGACATATCTACCTCATGCACAACGTGTGCTCAGCTTTCAGGAATACTTTGGTAATCTTGAGGAATCTCATCGAGAGCTACTTTCTAATGTAGGATGGTGCTTTAAAGTTAATGGAAAGTATGCAGAGGCTGAGCAGATGCTTCGACAGACGCTGATGCTGAAGGAGAAGGTGCTTGACAAGGAACACCCGTCAACGCTTGGCAGCATGAACAATCTCGCGATAGTGCTAGATAGCCAAGGAAAGTACGAGGAGGCTGAACAGATGCATCGACAGACGCTGATGCTGAATAAGAAGATGCTTGGCGAGAAACATCCGTCAACGCTTGACAGCATGAACAATCTTGCGGTAGTGCTACATAATCAAGAGAAGTACGAGGAGGCTGAACAGATGCATCGACAGACACTGATGCTGAAGAAGAAGATGCTTGGCGAGAAACATTCATCAACGCTTGACAGCATGAACAATCTCGCAGAAGTTCTAAGATATCAGGGCAAGTACGACGAGGCAGAATCAATGCATCGACAGACGCTGATGCTGAAGAAGAAGATGCTTGACGAGAAACATTCGTCAACGCTTGACAGCATGAACAATCTCGCGATAGTGCTAGGTATTCAAGGAAAGTACGAGGAGGCTGAGCAGATGCATCGACAGACGCTGATGCTGATGAAGAAGATGCTTGGCGAGAAACATCCGTCAACGCTTGACAGCATGAACAATCTCGCGATAGTGCTACGTAGCCAAGGGAAGTACGAGGAGGCTGAGCAGATGCATCGACAAACGTTAGAGCTGAAGAAGAAGGTGCTTGGCAAGGAACATCCTGATACGCTTGATAGCATGAACAATCTCGCGATAGTGCTAGATAGTCAAGGGAAGTACGAGGAGGCTGAGCAGATGCATCGACAGACACTGACGCTGAGAAAGAAGGTACTAGGGAAGGAACATCTCAACACGCTGATGAGCATGAGAAATCTCGCGGCAGTGCTACATAGTCAAGAGAAGTACGAAGAGACGAAGCAGATGCATCGACAAACATTAGAGCTGAGAAAGAAGATGCTTGGCAAGGAACATCCTGATACGCTTGTCAGTATGAACAATATCGCAGTAGTACTACATAATCAAGAGAAGTACGAGGAGGCTGAACAGATGCATCGACAAACGTTAGAGCTGAGGAAGAAGATGCTTGGCAAGGAACATTCTGATACGCTTGTCAGCATGAACAATCTCGCAGCAGTGCTACATAATCAAGAGAAGTACGAGGAGGCCGAGCAGATGCATCGACAAACTTTAATGCTGAGAAAGAAGATGCTTCGCAAGGAACATCCTGATACGCTTGGCAGCATGAAAAATCTTACGTCAACGCTTCAGCAGCAGGGAAAATGCGAGGAGGCTGAACAGATGCACCGGCAGACGTCAGAGCTGGACCCTTTACCAGAAGAATGAAAGGCGCGGAAGATTCAAGAAGGACGAGCCTATTCTGTAAACCACAACACGAAGTCTACTACATGGTTTAAGCCTAACCTTCGTGAAGCGATGGGAACGTTCCCGGAAGGATAGGAGGCGCGACGGACCTGCGAAGGAAAACTTTACTTTCTCAACCATATCACGGAGTCCACTTCGTGGATCCACCCCTCGAAATGATTCCGGCCTATATAGTGCGTTCCATTATGCCTGTGTAATCCTTCAAAGGGTATGTACGCATGAAGGTATGTACGCTTAGAGGGTGTGTACGGTCAAAGGGTGTGTACGGTCAAAAGGTGTGTACGCTCAGAGGGTGTGTACGCTCAAAAGATGTGTTCGTTTAAAGGGTATATACATTTAAAGGGTGTGGGCGCTTAGAGGGTATGTACACTCAAAGGTATATACGCTCAGAAGCTGTGTACGCTCAAAAGCTGTGTACGCTCAAAGGCCGTGTACGCTTAAAGAGTGTATAGGCTTCTTCTTCTTCTTCTTCATAGACCGTCCCTGCCGCCAAATGGCAGCTATGCGTCATGGTGACTATATATTGACTATATACATCGAAAGATGCACTCATCTATTTCCATATGTGCTTTAAACCCATGGTTCCTGTCCACACTGCCATCCTAGTCATGAGGGTGTTGACTTTTCCCGATGTTACTATATCCAAGTGCTGTCATACTCTGCCGTCCTTTAAGGTATATGTGAAGTAGTGCTGGATTGGCAATATACCTCCCAACTAGATCCTCGCTTTGTTCCTCATAAATATGCACCGCCTCGGAAGAAAAAGTCACATAGGAGGGTCTACTACATAGGTCCCAAGAGCGAGGTCTAGGCTCCAAAGTTGGTTGGTGCGTAAGTGTACCCTGGTTGAAGCTGTTCGTAGGACTTCAAGGTTGGGCTTCAAGGTTGTGGTAGGCGCGTGTCTTCCTATGCTGTACTTTTACGAAGCTCATGTATCGCCTGGTGTGATTGTGTGAATCGGTATAGCACCGTGCTGCTTAAGAAGCTTGGTGGGGATCATGAACCGTGCTGAAGGTGTGTACGTTTTAAAGGGTGATATTTGATAGGTGCGTGACTACATCGCAAGGAAAGTTGAGAATGAAAGGGGACTCCTGGGGTATTGGGAAAGGCAGCAGGAAATAGAGATTAGAGTCATTCAATCGATTCCTAATTGTTTCGCTCCGTAGGGTAAGCGCTGATTAAGATAGCGGCATTCAGTTCTGGCGCATACTGTTGGATATGATGTGAAGGGCCCGTACTATAGCCATAGGCAGTGTCTGTCCTGCGACATTTTTTGTCCTACGACATCCTTCGTCCTGCGACCTCTCCTCGTCCTACGACAGTGTCTGTCCTGCGACGTCTTTTGTCCTACGACCTACCTTGTCCTACAACCTCCCTCGTCCTGCGACCTTCCTTGTCCTACAACGTCCTTCGCCCTGCGACCTCTCCTCGTCCTACGACAGTGTCTGTCCTGCGACATTTCTTGTACTGCCGTCCCAAGACTACTGCTGTCCCAAGGCTACTGCCGTCCCGAGATTATTACTGTTCTAAGACTACTGCTGTTTTAAGACTATTACTTTTTCTTAAGAGCGTACCTACATCTTGCACTTAAGCACTTCCTATTAAATAATTCTTTATTGATTGCTGCCAAGTCTTCTAAACCTAGTCTCCCATTGTCTTAAGCCCAGTATTCCCAGAGCAAATCTCTCGTAGGCCCAGTTTTTAGGAGTCATGTTCCCCTAGCACGAGTCTCTTTAAGGCAAGGTCTTCTAGTACATATTATAAAAAACCTTCCTCAGCGGTCTTGAGCCCGGGAGAAATATCGGAGAAGCCGCTTAGGGGTGGAAACGATGGCCGAACTGAACCTTGGCGGCATGAATTGAACCTGACGGCATGGTCTTGAGCCTGGGAGAAATATTCTAGGAGAAGCCGCTCAGGCGTGGAAGCAGGGTGCCGAATTGGATTAGGATACCAAAATTGAAGCATAGTGCCAGAATTGAAGCAGGTTATCGAACTGAAGCAGATTGCCATAAACTGAAGCAGATTGCAAGAAAGTGGGCGCCACGTACTTAATATCGGACCTGTAAGTGTTGGGACCGTGCCTAGAATCAATTCAGTGGAACCGTGAATCGAATGTTTGAATCAATAGAGGTAGCTATAACTAGGAGTTTAAGAATACAGAAGAAAGAAGGTACATGGAACACTATTTATGTCGTGCTCAGAGTTTGCGCTAGGCCCAAAGGGAACGAGTAGGGAGTTCGGCAGAGAGTTTGGTATCGAGCCATGACGGGTGCTTTCTATTGAGCTAGTTAGCTTGTGTTATGAAGCATGTATGGAGCGTACTATGAAGTGAGCCATGAAGCGAATGACGAGTGTTCGAACGCGTCGCATGAAGCATGTTTTGAAGCATGTTTTGGAGCGAGTAGCCTGGTGAGTAGGCGAACGAGTAGGTAGCTGAGTTGGTAGCTGAACATGTAGGTAGGCGAGTAGGTAGGAAGCTGTTGTTATATGAGGGTCAGAAGAAGTATGTGCATGTGCATGTATATTGATTATAGAAAGTAGGGACTACGAAGGGAGGAAGAAGGTGAAAACTCTGAACCCCCTAGCGCCAGCCCTATAGGGCTCTGAGCGAAGATCACTGACCACAGGGGTAACAGTACTGTTTCCTGTTTCCAACAGAAGCCATGTAGAAGCATTTTTTGAAGCACTGTTTGACGTGTGTTATGCGCCCGACCGACGCGTATTTTGAAGCATGTAGAGAGTTTGGTAGAAAGCCATGAAGGGAGCCATGAAGTGAGCTATGAAGGGTGTTTGGTAGGGTGTTTGGTATTCTAGGTTATCGTGGCAGCTTTCGAGGCTAGGAGTGGAGGCTGGTGGCAATTTTTGCTGAGAAGAGGAATCGCTTAAGCACTTATCTGGGACTTATACGGCGATCTCATTCCTGTTGGTTTACTTCATAGCGATCCGAATAGGTAAATAGGCGTTAGAAGGTGTTTCTTGCACGGTAGTTGAACATAAGATTTTTTTGGATGCCGTCCCGAACGGGTTAGTCAGCATCGCCGCCTTTGTTCAGGCTCGATTCACCCTCCGCTCACCCACCACCTAGGCTGATCACGCTCTGCTCAGGCGCCTTCCCTCTCGTCCTCCGGTAGTCCAATCGTATCTTTCTCGTTAACTTTAGACGATGAGGCGCAGGTGCCCGGTTTCTGGACCCGAGGGCGCCGAAACGGGAACCCTCTGAAAGACACCCAACGCATGTCCAGAGGCGAGGCTATACCACCGCCCTAGGGATCATGTTTGTAATGGGATCGCCCCTCGTCGAGACGTGCTCCACCGCCATGTCAGTCTATATGATGGCTTCCCCTTTCTCCCGTCGTTGCTACTTTCCTGTTCTAAATACCTGGCCTTAATCTCAGTCTCAAAAGATTCCGGTCGGATTGCCGAAAGCCCCCTCCTCTGTCAAATGTAGCACCTACATTCTTTCCTGCTTTTTTCTTCCAGTCCCGATGGCGGCTCTGAGCTCAGCTGCTGCCGCCCATCTGCACGGCGTTAGATCGTCACTCGTGCCGTGCCGAGTAATGTGCGGAGCCGAGGGAGCAAGCCAACTGCGATCAGGAGACCGGTAGACGTTGAAATTAGGGCTCTCTACAAGCAGGATGTTCAAGTCTCCTTGATATTAAGAGCGTGAAAATTGGGCCGGAGGGAAGAGAGGTGTGGTGAAAAGGAAAGGTGTATAACCTTCAACGCCCCACCTAAGCCTTGCTTCGATGGATCTGCGGCGTGATGCTCGACATGGCTGGTGGCTGCACTCGCAGACCTCGAGAGTGGATTTGGCACCTGCCAAGCTTTTGGGGACCGCAAAAGCGGGGCAACGGTCTCGATCACGTGTACTTCACCTACTTGCGGCTCTCACCACGCCGGCCTCGAGCTTGATCGCGGGCCACATCAGAGATACAATACAGATTCCATCCGGCAGGCGGCCGAGAACAGCGGATCGATATGGATGTAGATCAAACAGATGGCCTGTGTGAGAAGTGTCGCCAACCCTTTACCGACTGGGCACACGTTGTTGAGACTTGCAAAGGAGGGTCCGAGTCTATCTACAGCCATCACAATCTATCCACGCTGAAAGATTCTGTTACAGAAGGATGTACTATGTGTTTGATGTTTCTCAACGAGGTGTCCCGTCAAATCTCATCATTCACACCAGAAGCACGACGTGTGATAAACACGCTGCATGGTCAGCTTACTATACACCCAAACAGGACTACCTTCAAGTTCGATATAGCCCAAGTCAGAAGCTGGAACGTAGGACTAAAATTCGTTCCCCCGAGGCTATCTGTACTGGCTATGCTGACCTTGACGCCAACGGATCAAAAAGGTAGGTCACCTAACTCCGTTTGAAAGCACAATCGAAATAACTATTGAATTATAGACCAGCAACTTGCTTTAGGAGCCTCGACAATGTCTCCCGCCTCCTTTCGGCTGATTAGTCACTGGCTGGAATGTTGCAACGCGACACATCAGAAATGCACCGTACCAAATTACGCTATGCCTACGCGTCTTATCGAGATTGACGCTAGTGATGTCCGAATATGTTACTCAGAGCAACTACCGACACCGCCACATTACGTGACATTGAGTCACTGCTGGGGTGGCTTGAAGCTCTTCAACCTAACAAAAGACAATCTGCGATCTATGCAAGACAAAATCCCTCAGCAAAAGCTGTGTCTTACATTCAGGCATGCCATCGGTATCACCCGCTTACTTGGTTTCAAGTATCTATGGATCGATAGCTTGTGTATAGTCCAAGACGACGAGTTGGATTGGCGTCAGGAGGCAGCTAAAATGGGGTCGGTGTATGGCTGTTCAAGTCTGAACATCGCAGCAGCGAGTGCCACCAACGGTAGCTTTGGGTGTTTCTACAATCGAAAGGAGCAGGTCTTACGTTGCGTGAGAGGGGTGCGCGTGAGAGTTGATGGTGCTCTGCACATTGTACACGAGGAATCGTCCTACTACAGATCATCGATCACCAGTTCCCCTCTGGCCACACGATCTTGGGTGCTACAAGAACGAGTCCTCGCACCAAGAGTCATTTGGTTTTCCGAGCAGCAGTTATTCTGGGAATGTAGGGAGAGCTTAGCTTGCGAGACATTTCAGGTCCAGCTACCAGATTTCTATGGCCAATATCAGCCATCGAACCGAGGCATTGACACGCTCTCGAAGCGGTGGCCGAGCCTTGTTACGAAGTACACGACCGGCAAATTGACACGCGATAGCGATAAGCTAGTTGCAATATCCGGCCTCGCACAAAAAGCTCAGCAGGAGACAGGAGATGATTATGTTTGGGGACTGTGGAGACGAGATCTGGAAGCACAGCTATGCTGGACCCTCAAGGACAAGAGCAAGGGTAGTTACGCTGGCCCTCTGCAGTCTCGTGCGCCTTCCTGGTCGTGGGCCTCTGTCAATGGACCTATCAACCTTCCAATTGGAATTGGCTGGAGTGCATCGCAGATCTACGGCAAAATACTAATTCGGGTCGTTAATGTCACGACAGCACCTATCGCAAACTTTCCGCTGGAGGATGGAGAAAGCAAGACGCTAAGACTGGTCTGTGGGCCCTTATTTTCCGCGCGAGAAGTGTCTGGTCCAGAAGAGCGGGATCCCCAGGTCCTTCTCGCAGAAACACTGATTCGTGTATCCTGGATAGGATATTGGGACGTACCAAGCGACAAGTCTGAAGAGCCCAGAGACCCGTTCTATTGTCTTCCCATCATGCGAAGTGAGACGATGGTCGCCGCTTACAACAATCGATGTGAGGGGTTGATTCTCAAGAAAACGGACAATGGGATGCGAGGCCAATTCAAGCGCCTCGGAACATACAGAGTGAGTGGGAGCTCGGATGCAGTTCGCGCAATGGAGGATCCAAAATCGATGATGCAAGAGTCGATGTGGGAAAGCTATGGGGGTCTTGACACGCTTGGAAGGCGACAGTATACCATCACGCTTCTCTGAACTATCATACCTTGCGTTAGCTAGCGACGGGTACGCCGGGTACGCCGTTTAGGATGCACCGCCCAGGCTAACCTCGAACACACATCAGCCATGTTGAGATCAGTTTTTTCAATTCTTCTACCTCCATGACGAGCGTTCCAGAAATGCCGGGCATTCGGCCGGTTGTCATCCACCACTAAACCTCGGTTCTACTAATCACTGAAGAATAAACAAACATCCCCCCCAACCAGTACCTAATTGCAGCCCCTTCCGCTTCCCTGCGTTAGAGCTTACGGGTTCATGCATCCGAAGCGTGAGGTCCCGGACGACCCCCGTTTTGATGGGCTGCATGAATACCGCGTTGGAAACACAACAACATGGAGGATGCTGAACGACTGTACTATTCTATTCGCGGTGAGTACAGAACGCAGCGAAAGGATGTTTACAACTGATCAGCAAATATAAGCCGGACTGTGCAAACGCCTTGGAATTTTAAACCTACGCTGTATTTTGGCACCATGTATGCGACAGCACTGAATTCTAGCAAACTTCTGGTCATCGAATGCAAAAAAGGAACGCTGCGAAAATTATATATGTCTGAGCGACGCGTTACACCGGTTCTAGGGGTTCTTCCAGCTGCGCTTGCCATACACAAGACTTTCACTTGACGTTTTTCATCACATGGCGAGCATATGTGCACAGTGTTCCAAATGAAAATAGCTCCAATCTTGTCGGGCCCAAGTGAGACGTTACGAGTCGGATCATCCATCCAGTCTCTTAGTCTCTCACGCGAAAAGGAACCCACAACGGGCAGTCAAATGCACCTAAAGAATGCTCCCTCCTCGAACCCTCCGAATCGTCAACGACAGTCCAACAAGCCCACTCTACCCACCACCCAAGCAACCACAATACTCACCACTCACGTCTCCCCCACATCAACAAGCCCCGTCCCCTCTCCCCTCCCACTCCCATCCGCCGCCGTAGTAACCTCCGGATGAACCCTCACCTCCTCCGCATACACCGGAAGCCTCCCAGGCCCCCCAGGCACACTAACCTCATTACTCACAACCGACACCTTCAAATCCGCCACCTGCCCCCTTGGAACCTCCGCCCCATCCATCGTCACCACCCTCCAATGCAGATTCTCCCGCAAATATGGCACCACGCTCTCAACCCCCAGCCCCGCCAACTCCCCGCTCGTAACCCTCTCCGCCAGCGCCATCGTCAGCGGGATCTGGCCCGTCACGCTCAGGTGCGCTTCGCGGTCCCGTTGGCACTTGGCGCAGCCGGTGTCTGGGGAGTCCCCGAGGACGGTGAAGGTGCCGATGAGGTTGGGGGCCGTGGACCAGCCGGCGGGGTCTGGGGTGGCGATGGGCCCGAGGAAGATGGAGACGTGGAAGGTGCCGCCGAGGGAGTGTTTTTGGGCGCGGATGTTGGTGAGCCATTCTAGGTATTTGTTGTTGGGGGCGAGGGGGTTGGGTGTCGGTTTGTTCGTTGGTTGGGGGTCGGGTGTGGTGCTATTTCCGTTGGTTCCTTTTCCGTTTGTGGCGTGCTCTTCGTTGCTCGCTTTTTCCATCTTGGCTACCTGTTTGCTTTGCTGCCCGTCTCCGTTACTTGCTTTCTCGGCCATAGGTGCCTGAGCGCCTATATCCCCATTCCTTATTGTAGGAGTCACTATGAAAGGATTCCCATTGGCATTCCCATTGCCGTTACCGTTGTCAATATCACGGGTTGTCTCCTGGCCCGTTTCAGCAGGCGCCTTCACAGCCATTTTCATTTGGGGCAAGCCACGTGCCGTCCCAGCTGTTTTCACCTGCGCCATGGTATTCACGCCCCCCTTAGCACTCCTTCTGACCATACTAGCAACAGAGCTCCCTCCATAAAGCCGGTTGACAGCATCCGCAACAGACGACTGAAGTTCCTCCGGGGTTGCAAAATTCCATGATTGCGTTTCGGGGTACGCGTAACCCAAAGTCAATGTGCTGCGTACTCCATCCGATGTCCAGAAGGAGTCCGCGGCATTGTAAAATGGCGTAAGCGGTGAGGTTTCGGTTTCCGTACTGCCGACTGCGGTAGTAAAAGTGCCGGACTCGGTGGGTTGGGCCGTGACAAAGCTATCCCGGCCATCGGGGTGAATGGCTTGCCAGAGCGCAAACAGGCGGTCAACATTACTATATCCGCATATCAGCATTCCCACTCTCAGCTATCCTCAAAGAAATGTATACCCACCAATGATGCAACCAAAACAGCGGATCAAACGCTGCATACGGAATCACACTCATATGGCCCCCTCCGCCGGCTACCCCATGCACGGTATCATGCACGCCCTCGATACTGCCATAAATTCCCGGCTGGCCCTGGTTCCACTGATTGTTGCTGAAGGGGCCGTAACGGTCGTAGGCGGAGACGAGGTAGAAGACTAGCTCGCGCAGGTTGCGCACTTGTTGCTCGAAGGCGGCTTCGGCTTGGGCGTTTTGCGAGGTCGAGGTGTGTCGGACCGGGTAGCGGACCGAGGAGGTGTAGGTGGCGAAGGGGTTGGGGGTGAAGGGGCCGCGGCCGGTCTGTTGGGGGGGGTGATTAGTCGAGGTAAGGGGTTAGATGGGTGGAGACTTTTCGCAGGATCGAGGGGGGCAAGATTGTCGATAGGGGTAGTATAACAGATCGGACAACAGACAACCCGACTTACATTCTTCAGCGGGAAATCCCCCGGCGCCGGGTTCAGTGGATGGAATTCAAAGCTATATAGCGGATTCTTCATTTTAATCGTCTTCCCCGCAGAACTCGGCGTTACAACATGCACCGTCTCCGTTTGCAGCGAAGCAGGTAGCACGCTGTCGCCGGCCTGCAGCGGTGATGCCCAGTCCCAGTACGGCATGCGGAAATCGCGCGCGGCGGCTAGGTAGCGAGATTGGTCGGCGGGGGAGGGGAAGCTAGTGGCGATTGAGGTGATGAGGGTGCTGAGGGTTTGCTGGGGTGGGGAGTGAATGTTAGCGGAGAGGGGTGGTTGGATTGGGGGGGGGTTTACTTCAAAGAGAGCAAGGTAGGGGCGGTGCCATGTTGGGAAGAGAATGGAGTTGTGCGTGCAATAGCCGCCGGATCCTGCTGGTTGTTCGCTACCGGCATCGTTGGGCCAGGCTTTGTAGGGGCGGCCGTGGATGCCTGTTCTTGTCAGTCAGTATAGTGGTTTACCGGCCAACTGCTACTCTGTCTACGGCAGCGGCAAAGCTGTGAAGTTGTGAGTTGGAAAATGCTCACCAGCAATTTGATAGTACGACAAGGGATCATTTTCGTCGAGCTTCTGGAATGCGTCGAGGCCTAGGAGATAGAGGCTCCATACGTCTGGGTAGTTTTGTTCAAGGTCTCTGATTTCTCGGCGGATGGGAACGGGGCCTGGGGTGGTTAGCCTGTGAGGAGCTGGCATAGGGAGCTTGAGATTGCGATGGAGTATATGCAACATACCATTGTCTCCGGAATTGGCAAGCAATCCTTTGGTTATGATGGGGTCTTGTGACATGCTAATTGAGATCTACAGTTTAGGCTTCTATCAACTATCGATGTGTTTTAGGGATACGAAAAAGGCGGTGGAGTGGTAGATTGCAAAAGCGAACACTGTGGAGAGAAATGAACCGGTCATATATGAGATGTTAAAGCAGAAGATGAGCCAAAAAAGAGCGTGACAGGTGCCCGCTGGGGCTGAATGCCAATCCTGCAAGGCAGCATTAGATAAATACGAGGACACTGAAAGCCAGCCAGCCACACTCCATAAGCGACGCATTGTGTACCACTTGGAGTATCTCCTCTGTGGAGTTCATTCATCTAGCTTCCACTGCTTCAAGTACATGGTGAGAAATTGACAAATGAGGGGTTGGCAGGGCGGTTATGGAGAGCCATGGTCGATGCTTCGGTCTGGATGTAGAACCTAGATTTGTGGGAGTATCGCGTAGCGGTGTAATCATGTTGAAGAAGGGTTCGAACCAACATGAAGCTTGTTGTGGCTAGTCTGATCGTACATCCGTACTTTGGCTTGTATGGTCAACTACATAGAGCTCTGTCATATGGCTTGCGTTGAGTTTTCGGTCAAGGCACTGTCAGGTGGGCACTTCAGCCGCACTCTCCATTCACCGCATCTTCCTCCCGCATGCTGATGAGCGATGGGATAGCATGATGGCAGGAACTCTGAAGGTTTCCTTTCCATCTGCAAGCCTCATCATGGCTGGTCTTACTCGTAGTGATGGAAAGTGCTTACGGAGTACCTGATGGTCCACCAGTCTAGAAGTACGAGCTGATTAATCGTCAAAGCCTTTACAGGAACGTGTCGGTCGCGACCAATCTACACTGACACATTGATGATTGGCGAGAAAAGTCTAGAACATACAGTATTGATATCAACTCCCTCTCGAGGACTTTGTGTTCGTCTGGAAAGAACAGACATGCTGACGTAAAAAATCAACCATGTCAACCAAAGCCCAACAGCCAGAATCTCATAGTCTCTAGGTCAGCTCAATAATACCAGCACGTGCAGGCTTAGATGGCTTGACAAAGTATAACATGATATTCAGAGAGTGCAATTTCTGAAGCAGTGCAGCAATCATCTTCAGGCCGGATTTATCCACTCTAGGGATCGGTAATGACCGTCATTTCGATGGTATGGCAAGTCATGTGACGTCAAGTCCTGACATGGATCTGACCTGACAAATGACATGACAGCAGTCTAGCCTGATCAGGATTTACGCTAATCCTTTCAAGGGATGAACTAGCCCGTTTCGGTAGAACATCTTGCAATTTCCGAACAACTTTCGAAACCTCCTTTTCCCCAATCTTTCTACATCAACCACCACCTCTATTGACTGTTATTCCTACTCGATATAAGCACTGATTCAGCTGTACAGGTCGCGTTTACCGAGTCAATCAAAGAGTAGTGAAATGCCGCGAGCGTACACTACGAAAGATAGCCCATGGCAAACAACGCCTACTGAAGAGGAGCTCATTGGGGTAGAAGATCAGTGATTGGAGAGAAGAGACGGAAATTGCACGATAATTTGCTTTGTTTTCTCTGTTTTCTCCGGGTTCTCAGGCGTCTGCGGCTCCGGAATTTTTAGAACACTCAGCCCTATAGTCGATTCCTGGGCTTTGATTCGTCAAAAGCCTTAGTAATATATATATAAGCGGTCATATTAGCTGTCAAGTAGAAACATGTGACGTCCGCATGACCGAAAACATCTGACCTGACCTGACGGTCATATGACGAACCGTGATCCCTAATCCACTCGTACAATTTTGGAAAAACACCGAGGTCAGCCGCGTATGTAACTGCGAAATACGAGTTAGGGGGAACTTGCAGGAACTTGTACGTTCCTAGGGACGAGGGTAAAAGCGACATGCACAGTAGTAGTATCGTAGTATGCGCATCTCGTGAAGTGCGAGTTTGATGCCACTAAGAATGGTTTTCAGGTTCTTGGGATGTTGTTGATGTCTGTTTTCATGGTTTGGGGAAAACTCGATCGCCCCAGGGATTTAAACAACGACGGCTTCTCTTCATCACCTCAACCACGATGACTACTGTAGAAGATTGAACCGAGGATGAGACACGAATCCGGTACGAAAGATGCAACGGTGGAGCTATGTCTGACCTTTGAGAGGCCTCGAGAGGGTCGGCTCAAGTCGCATATCCGCCGCCCGCACATCTCAAACATTGATGTGCAGTACCTGCAGGCTCCAGAGAGTAGGCTAGATCCCTTAAAACTCTCATGCTGATAGCTGATTGCTGGATTGCAGTTCGACCGGGACTTTTCTTCCAACCAAGAACGCGAATGTTTCAACATGTTTAAGTTCTTTACATCATCTGTTTGAGAGGCCATCATCCCCACCGACCGTCTCATCTCCCCTCATTCAACGCGCTCCTGTCATCTACTGACCTCGTGGGCGTCTACCATGATCATCCGAGATGAGGCCCCTCAAATGTCCAGATCATGATTAGGGCTGCGGGAGAAAATGGATATACTCGAGCAAGCTGCCATCAAGTTCGACGTCTCCATCTGTCTGTCTCTTCCTTGAAGTACTTTGTACTCCCACGTTCATTTCGTCCTTCTGGGCATACGTAAAGCTGGTTCTTACTTCCACACTCGTTCAAAACAATTGCAGGATTGATTGTTTTCGTGCATTGCTTTCGCATCGCAAATATGTTGTCCTATGTCTACGTCTCCCTTTTCGCGGCTTCGCTCGCCAGCACATCCGTCATACCGCGCCAAGCACCCAATCCAGGTCCGATGCAAGCAATTCCTGCCAAAGCCAAAGCACCTAATACATTCCACAATGGCGCTCCTGAGTTGGTAGCCGAGCCACCAGCTTCCGGGGAGATACCACCTGCGGTATACGGCGCCCGAGACATTGACCTACCCTTCAACCGACTTTACCATGGAAACATGAAATATTTCGCCGCGGGCCAGTTGAACAGCCCAACTGGAATACAGGATGTATGGCAGCCTGGTCAGAATGACCATGCTAACCAGAGCGCTTGCGGAATACCTGATAATGCATACTCGATCAGCAAGGTGGCTATCCACCCGTACTTTCTCAAATATGCAGACCTCAGTCGTAAGTCACCACAAAGCCTTTACCGCCATTGATCTCAACTTACTAACTCGGTTCTATAGGCTACTGTATGCAAGACGTCTGCATCTCATTTTGGAAAGAAGACGGAACCTCGGACATGATGCTCAAAGTCACCGATATCTGCAGCACCGACCCCAACGACCCAACCCACTGCGCAACCCCTGCGGACATCAAGATCGACAGAACCAAAGCCTCGATCATGCAAGGCCTCACTGCTAACCCCCTGAAGTCCTACCCCCAATTGACCGGCAACGAATTCCCAGAAAAGACATGGTGGTTCTTCATGAAATGCTGGGCCGACGGCCTTCCCCAACCCGCCTACCAAGGCAACAACTGGTTCACCACCCCTGCTCTGGTCAACAATCTCAAATGGGCCCAGAACACCGCCACCACGCAATATAAGAACAACCAGGCCGCTTACGCCGCAAAAGGCTGGCCCACGTATCCCAACGGTGCTTACAACCCCAAGCGTGATGATACTACCTCACCACCTATTAGCGACTGGGTGCCAGGACAAGAGCCAAAGTGGCAGCCGATTGCGGGTGGCAAAGGATGGGGAGATTACTCCGGTGTTGCTCCGGTTTCTTCTACCACGCCTGCTTCTCCCTCAACTACAGCGGTTGGGAATTCGACTGATTCTGCCGCGTCGTCTTCAGCACCTGCTTCGGCTTCAAGTACAGCGGTGGGAAGTTCGACTGATTCTGCCGCGTCGTATTCCACACCTGCGTCGTCCTCGACCACAGCGGCCGTAGTTGCGAGTACCAGCGCGGAAGCTGTACCAGTGTCGTCTTCGACGTCTGAGTCGCCGTCTTATGGCGGTGCCGCAGCGCCGGGACCGACGAATGTTCCTCCGCCTCCGGGTACTGCGCCCGCTACGCCTTTGAAGGATGGAAGTAAGTCTTGCCACTCTCCTCCATAACTTCCTTCCACCTTGCTGCTACAATATTTCCGTAATCACCATTATCAATAGTCCGTGGTAACTAACCTAATGTCTCACAGCTGTTCCATCGCCTCCCGACAGCCCGCTTCAAAACGCCACCCCCAATGACGATGGAGACGATGATACCTGCGAAGCTTAAATGAAGTGCAAGACTTAGCAAGCATTGAAGCGAATCGAAGGACGCACTGGCTGCTCCACCCCTTCCAACCGCCCATACGCACTCAGTCGATAGGGCGGCGTCCCGCATTCCCATCATCGACGTGAATCTAATACGTTGTAACAAACTTTCTCTTCTACATCTCGTATATAAGATATCTTCTACCACATACGCACAGACGTAACTTTTACGGCATCCAGAGATTGATCCCGCTCTGATGAGTTGACCAATACAAATGCGTCATCCCCAATTTCATACAAACCCTCCTTGTTCCTCAAACCGCAAACACTAGCACCTGTGACCCACCCCGCGATAACCCCCTCCAAACCCTCTGATACCCCCCCCCCACCGCAACCTCCATACTCTTTCCAACCCCCCTCCGCCCCGCAACTCTTTCCAGAACTCCCATCCCACGCCACCACCCCAGACATCTTCCCCCCCTTACAAACCCCCAATCCGCTCAAACCCAAACGAACCCACCCCAATCAAAAACCAGTTCTGGCTCTAGTGTCCATTCCAGTTCCGCCTCGTCGAAAAGAACATACACCTTAAATCCCCCAGATCTGAAGGTTGTGACTTTTTGGTCGGTGGGCTGTGAAGGTGAGGATTGGGGGGTGCCGGGGGGGGGAGGGGGGGGCAAAGGGATAGGAGGGAGTGAGGGGTGGTGGTCGGGGTTTTTGGATTACCTTCAAGCAAATAACATACCTACACCTTCCTCCCCCCCCTCCTCTCACCACATCCCATCTCTTAACAAAACAAACCCCCCCATCCCCCCCCAAGAACCCTCCTCGTCGCAGCCAGCATCGCCACCTCCCTTATCTGTCGGCGGATGCTATGTACTCCCCTCCCCTACCGAAGCAACCAACCCTCACCCCCCGGCGGAGAACTTCAGCACATACATAAGTCCAGCGCGCATCCAGGTCTCGGTTTTGTAGTTCTGTGGAGATGAAAGCGTGAGGACCTAGCTTGGGGAAAAGGTAGTGAGCGGGGAGGGGAGGGGGGTGGGGTGGGGGGGGGGGGAGCTCGGGTAGAGGGTAGAGGGTATGGATGGGGTATGTATGAAATGAGTTTCCTTATTATTATAGAGGATGGGGGAACATAAAGGTACCTATCATCCGCCAGCCACAGCTCTAGTGTAAAAAAAACCCCTCCACCACCACCACTAAGACACCGAACCTGAGAGAAAATTATATATATATATATAAACCTTCTTCTTCTTCTTCTTCTTCTTCTTCTTCTCCAAACAGCCACAGCCACGAACATCTCCAATTCTTAATAAACCAACCCCCCCCCCCCCTTCCCCCGCCCGCCCGTTCGTTCCGCCGTTACTGCCCAAAACACATCAAAAGAAAACAGAGAAAGAAAAAGACGCAGCAGTCCTCTTGGGAATCGGTAGGAAGGCTCTAAACTTCTTTTTTCATCGAGAAAAAGTATATGCAGGTGCTTGTGGATGTGGAGAGCAGGGTGTGCTGTGCGAAGGTTTTGGGACGCTGGTGGGATGGGAAGGTTCTGGTTTTTTTTCTTGGTTTGAGGTGGAGAGTGGATGGTGGGGATGTGGGGATGGGGGTGGTGAGGAAGGCGGAGGTGGGGAGGTGAAGGTGGAAAGGGTGAGGGGTGGTTGGGTTGGGTTGGGTTGGATGGGCGAAGGAGGAAGGGGTGGGTGGGTGAGAAGAAGGAGGTGAAGGGGGAGGGGGAAGGAAAGGTGCACTGTCATAATTTTTATGTTTTCACCAGATGGCTATCGGGGAATGTTGGTGCATTTGCCGCCTTGGAAACCAGAGAGGAATGGATTAATATGCTGCTGCTGATGATTATTTCCGCTGAAAGCTACCTACCTGACTATAACGCCTTCCTACCCTCGAAACTATAGAGTGACGCATTACTCGATATCGACCTTCTTCACATCCACGTACTCCCGATCCAACTTCGGGATTGTAACAATCAAAATCCCATCCTCCATCTTCGCACTGATGCTATCCGCATCCACTTGCGCAGGCATTGCCCGGCTCCCCAAGCGTACCTTTCTCTCAAACACACCCACCTTCCTTTCGTCCAACGCCAGTGTCTTCAGAAACTCCTCATCGCCGGGTCGGTAAATCACGCCCGCGACGCTGAGCTCGCTCTTATCGGCGTTCCAATTGACACCGACGTCCTCTTTCTTAGCACCGGGGAGAGACATGTGCACGATGTAGGCGTCCTCGGTGTCGAAGACGTCGGCCTCGGGGGTGAGGTCTTTGGTGTTGGATGAGGTATCTTTGGTGTCGGAGGCCATGTCTGGCGCAAACTGCGAGATGAACTCGCCGAGTTTGCTCATGTCGAACTGACCGCCCATGGGCCAGCCTCCGAAGCCGCCGCGGCTGCCTCCACATCTGCCTCCTCTGCTACCGCGATAGCCGCCTGGTCCTCGACGGTGATGAGGGCCCCCGTGGTGCGGTCCGCCAAATGGAAAGCCCCATCCGAAGGACTCACCGTTGGGAGAGTGAGGGGGCTGTCCTGGATGGGTTTGCTCCGGGCCAGTGTACTCGGGTGGGGGTGGGGATGCCTCGTGCTGTGGGGCCGGAGTGGAAGCGTCGGGTCCTTGAGGCGGAGGTGGCGGTGCACGGCTTCCACGAGATTCAGGGTTGTAGGCGGCAAAGAAAGGGTGCTCGGCCCCGGTGGACTCCAGGTTAGCGACGAAGTCCCAGAAGGGAGCGGTTTGGTTGAAGTATCGGACTGAAGGCATATTGATTGTGGGTAACAATATGTGATTTTGAGGTTGAGGACTTGATATGATTTGATGGAATAATATGAGAGGTATGAAAGATTGGGTGATGGGATTGAATGATGCAAGAGAGCAAGAGCTTTCAAGCCACACTATATACTATCGAAAGCCACAGGCAGCACATGGTACGTATACCCAGCACGTGAAGCAAAGACAAATCAGATCCCTTACGAGAAGCCACACGAAGGTGGTAGAATCAGAATGCTGTAACGATAATAATGGCGGGGAAAACAGGCTTCCAGAATGACGCGTAAGATGTGAATACACAATGACAGGTGGACGATCAAAAGGAAAGACAAATCAAGAGCCAATAGAAGTCGACACTGCTAAGAAACAGGTGACAATGAATGATCAGCATTGCATCGACTGACTGTGAGTCGCCGAGGGGCAAATGTTCTCGAATGTCATCGACGATTCCCGAACCGAGGGGCGAATCTCGGTAATCGCGTCGCAGGGCTGATTAGTCACATACAGCATCCCCAATAGCCCTAGCCTAACAACAACCGAGTTGGCCTTTGACATCCCAACTTCATTTTATCTACTACGTAGTACTTGTGTCACGTAAATTGCGAATGGTCCCAGAGGAGCTTGATACAGCGACGCATTCACGCCTGAGACTCGCATGTGCATCGAAAACTTCTGCCTGTCCTGACTGATGTTCTTTGGGCAACAACGATACATGTTCACTTGCTTGGTGTTTTGCGTGCCACATCGAGATCATCTTATCCATCTGGGTTCGTGCCGTTGAGACCATAACTTGATTTCCCCACGAGCAGTGGCTATGTACAACTTCGAGAAACGGAGACTTTCTCTGCTGAGCGCGGTCTCCCTGCTACATATAACCGATACGACCGGCATGAAGGGATGGAGACTATCCGCTAGCAATTGCTATGCCGTTACCGTTTCGTACATTTAGTGTGAGAAAAGGGGAAACGATGAAACATCATTTGAGAAAAGCTCAGATGGCCTCTGCAGCCCTGGTGATTATAGTATCAGTGCCGGCCGCCTCGCATCTCGCCTGTCGCCTCCGTCTTGCGGGTATTTGTGAATTTTCCGTGCTGATGCGGCATGATATAATAATACATGCCCCTGCAACCCATCGAAAGCTCCACGTTCCAAAGCATTGATACTCAATCACAACGAATATGCCTTTGGGTTCGTTTGCGTCCATTTGAGTTCTCCATTATGCGGGCTCTTTATTCGGCTTTCATGATGTTGGTCTCTTACCTTGTTGGTGTTGTTTCGACAGCGCACATACCGACCGACCCAAAGTTTTCCTTTGTTCGGGAAGGAAACTCGTCGTTGTTCAACGCTGTTAACGTAACAGGGTAAGTAAATGTGTCTTCTTCGAATTCGGATGAGGGCCACAGTAACATGTTAGGTAGATGCCCCCTATCCAACCGAAGAAGATGCAGAGCAGCCCCGCCAGTAATGGAGTACTGCAAGGTCCAGGGCACAGAGATAACTCTTATAATCGAGTATGGACCCAGAATCATGCAATTCGCCATGGATCAGGTTATTAGTCGCGCAACGGCAAAGGTTCGAAGACAGATTGCTGTTTACGGCGATCGATGCCTCGAGGACAGTGAAATTCCCTTCCGGTCCAGTAGCGACTCTCTTCTGCTACAAGCCGACCCTGCTCCAGACAAATGTATCACCTGGGGCGTGCTTGACTCGGCATTAGATGGGATTCGTGGGTGCGCGTACGAGCAGGGAAAATACAATTTGATGAGGACCATTGTTATCAATGGTTTGAGAGGCGGGATCGGGTTCGTTTCTTTGGCCTTGGCATCACCACCAGTCAGTTATGGTTGAATAATCGATGTATTATATAAATGTGCCAGTACACGGCGCCTGGGAGGCAGCTGATAGGAGCGATAAAGTTGAGACCGAGATATGCAAAGTAATGGTCGGCTATATTCTTCGTAAAAGTGCCATGACGGCATAGTGATCGAAGATGGTCATGTGATACATACCTCAGGTCATGAGCCGCTCTTCATTGCCCAATAGCTTAGTATCCTTTCAGTATCTTTACTAAAATTCCTTGTTCATTGTCCGTTGTCCATTGTCCATTGTTTATCACAAGGGGGTATGCGTCAGTATTGGAAAAAGACTTGTATAAAGAAACTTTGATCTTCACGATCAATATAAACCCACTCGTATCAATGTAGACTCGACCCATCAACCCCGTTGGAACTTACATCCGCCACACAGAAACCCTATCCCATCAGAATATCATGCAAACTCAATTCATCTCAGATTTTATCGCTCGCGCCAGGGCTCAGCAGTCTACGCAAAGGATTGACTTTAGTGATCTTCCTCGTCGAGTAGGAGGCTATGCCGGGTTCGCAGACGAGATCTGGAACTTCTATGCCGAGCGAAGGCAAAGGGTGACCGAAGAAGGGCAAAGGCTGCAGAATCCGCAATCAGTGATTGAAAATGCTTGCGAAGAGCTGCAAGAGCAGCGCAATTACGACCTCGAAAAGTTTATTCAAGCAGACCAACTCGTCGAATTCTATGAGAGCCGGAAGCAGCGTATTCGAGAGCTCGGGGAACAGAGAAGGGTCAAGCAGATCCATGTTGACAGGTCGCTCAATATCCTGCAGGAAGAACAGGACAACGAAGTGATGAAGTTCTTCGCCGATTACTGATGTCTGCTGAGACTAAGACGAGTAAGTTCTCCTTCCCTAAATGGAAAGATTAACGCATGTAGGAAGATATTCGAGGCCAAAATGCTTCGAAGTATTAAACAATCTTAGTCTTTTCGCAAAACAAATAAAACAACAAGCAATTTCAGGAAAATTCGTCGAATATACTCGGTTTCTTAGCTCGCAAGTACTTGTGAAGTGATTTTGACAGCATTTGAATAGGAAGAGACACCATGCGTTGCAGAGTAACAACAATGTAGGTAATAAGGTATGGGTTGGGAATGAAGGAACAGAATGGTGAGATACTAATAAATTTGCCGTCGTAAACCGTAGTTAGATCGACACAACAATTTTGCTGATTGGCTCTTCCTTTACCAAGATTAGAATTCATAGTCGTCAGGAATCGGCATGCTTCATCATGTGCCTCGGAGAACCTTATAGAATAAGGATACGAGTTAAGTTTGGACCCTTCCAGAGATTTCCAGACAAGTGGTCTGCCATAGGCCACAGTCAGCAGGACATCTGACCACGGCGCGGAGAAAACTTCCCAAGGGGGTGAAATTTGCTCGCGAGATGCCGCGAGGCTGATGCCGGTGAGCAAGTTTTGCAGGCATCATCGCCAATAATGGGCCAATAGTTGAAGAAGACCAAGAAACCACACTCTGAAGATGCTAGGTTTATTAACGGGCAAGGATCTTGCAACTTTGGAACAAGAAAGAAAGACAGATCAGATCATCGATAAAACCCCCCTGGTTGGGGGTGTAGGAGACCACAGAGGGTGAGAGGGTATAGGAGTGGGCATATGAAAGGAACATCTACGGAGGACCAAAAGAGACGGAACTTGCAGGGACTGAAATGACCCTACAGGTTTTCATTCATGGCCTGAAGAAGAGATGGAGTGACCTGTAGTAGATGGATGAAGATCTATCGTATTCGATGAATAAAGGAAAAGCCGAATGCGTAACGTCCAATACAGGCGCCTTTTAACGCCTAGTGGGGTAGCTCTCAGGGTTTCTTAAAGAGCAACGAGCCCCACCATCTTTACACAAAGCAACACACCACCAGATAGCATTACCATCCACCGCCTTTACAGCCACGAGCACTTACGAATTTCCAAACCATCATACCAAAACCACCGCATCTCAACATGGGTATGTTCATCTTGAAGTGCGCCCAGGTGAGCAACAAGACTGACACTTTTCTCACAGGTCCAGGATGTACCTGTAGCTGCGGCAGCTCATGTGCTTGCCCTACTGGCCAGTGCACCTGTAAATGTCCGTACCATAGAGAATGCTTACCGACGACAACCACCGCTAACACCCTTCTGCTAGGAATACTCGACCGTGCCCTCACACACCCCTGCCGCGCGTCCGAAGAGGTGGGGCTGCCATGAGTTCGCATTGGTCTGGGTGTTGTTCTCTATTGTGCTTGAAATCTGGGAACTGCGGGGTCAATGGAGGGTCAATGGAGGGTCAATGGAGAGGCACATATGGATTGATGGCTGAGACTATGAGATAACAAATCGATCTGCAATTCAGCTCAGGCCCTCGGAGGTGTTGCTCATTTACTATCCATTTGCTCCAACTTGCAGCTTGATTGACCGTCCACCAGCCGAGCCCCCACCCCTTCCGACTAACATCCAGGTTGTGTGGGCCGCTCGTGCATAATGCCCACCACTCACAATCCAGGCCATGCATGATCCTCGCAGCTGGCAAATCCCCCACTCTGCACCAGACGCTGCACAAATCACAACCGGGCAATTATGCAGGGTCGTGCAGCCGGGATGCTATATCACAGGATTCTCATTCGCTCGGCGAGTAGAACGTGAGGGGTAAGTGCCTGATCCCGCTGTATCGGGACCGGATGGAAACGATGTATATAAAGAGAAGGATATCCCCAACAAAGAATCAATTGCACAAACACTACTACAACTATCTAAAACCACAGCAAACGTCCAACAGCAACAACTGACACACATACACCACTTTCAAACCACCACCGACATCATGTCTCCCTGCAGTTGCTCAACCTGCTCTTGCTCCGGCGACTGTGCCAGCTGCGGATGCTCTAGCTGCGGTGTAGGCACTCTCACATCAAAATCCCAATCCCTGCTACCGTATCCAAAACAGCTTGCTGACATGCATCCGGTATCAGCACTAACCTCTTCACACCGCAACGCTCCATCCGCCTACACGCGATAACGGCACCAACGAGGTATATCGACGTCGAGGGAAACACATAGGGAGGGAACATAAGCAGCAAGGATATATGGAAGACTGGATTTCGCATTCGCTGAGGATATTGCCGACGCCGTTACCTTCTCGTCGTAGCTTGGTGGGGTTTGGGGGCAAGCATATGGATACCGTGTAGTGTAGTGTTTCACAAGCTCGAGTTGACCGAAGCTTACTTTTTCTGCCGTGATCATCACATGGCCTCGACCCTGTTCAACCAAATGTTATCTTGATTCGTTATTCTATCACCGTCGACATCCTGTAGCTGCTCTTCTCGCCCTGTTTCCCTGGCATTTCATACCCCTTACCGTTTTATGGCGCTTGCCCTTTGGCCTGGTGACCGTACCATTCACACCAACGATAGGGAATGTGCCAGCTCGGAGTATTTCGAAAGAGTCTTGTTTAGTTCAGTTCTGTTATTCGAGGGGTATGTTGGGCTTACTAAGCCGTTATTGCTGCCGAAACGCTTTTTTTCATACCTCGGCGTTCACCATTAACGCATATACTTACTGACTATCTCTCCAATTTGTTCTTTGAGACGAGATCAGTGGCAGCAGTCATAGTATCTGCAGTCAATGTCCTGCTAACTGTACAATTTTCTATTACCGATATCTGTGATGAAAGCTAGAAGAATTGTCACGCTGGGTGACGGAGAAAGCAATGCTGACGAGTTTAGAGGGCACTGACCGAGAGGCGCTTCGTTTACCGCGTCACTATATCATCCTTTAATGTGATTGCGGTGCTTTTCCTGGCTTGTCGAGGTCAGGGATACGGGACTGGTTGATGAATTATCAAGCCCTTCTTCTGCTCACTTTGTGTCTCTGCCTCTCAGTCGCCGGACGCGTGACAATGACTGCTTTTTGTGTGCTATGTTCTTCCTTTGATTTCGTTTAGGGCATTAGGGTTTGGGAAAGATTTGGAAAGGGGATGAAAAGACAGATGCTAACATTGGCCGAATGGTTCGAGGAAAGGTAAGATTATGGTCGGCTGCGGAGACATGAATATCGACCCTTCTGTCACTCTGATTACAGCACTGAGATTCTGTGCTGCTGTGGTTATTGACACTTTTCAGCTACATTGAGTGGCAGACAAAAACCATCAAGACTATTCTACAAGTTAGGAACCAAGCGCTCCCCGGTAGCTCTCTAGTCTTCCAATTTGGGACAGAAACACGCTAATTTCCCACCAGTCCCAAAACAGAATTCTCAATATTGTAACAATTAAGATCCATGATGACCCATTTGACAACGAGATATTTGGGTTGATGAACAGTTGTTTTGGAAAAGGGGCCAGGGGTGGTCAGACTCGACAAAAGCGGATTACTTCGGAAATTGCAAGACAACTGATTCTTATTCGCTATTCTAGGTCAAAACAAATGTAAACACCGCATACTTAGACATCTTTTCAAGATCCGCCAGGCTTCAAAACACTACAGCTCCCGTCAATGTCGTTGAAGTCGCGCTCGGAGCTCGGCATAATTACGAGGTAATCTATTGCGACCTTCTCCGCTTGTAGCTGAGCGACTGAACAAGGAGCGGCGACCATCGGCGGTCCTAAGTGTGGCATTGTTCTGGCCATCGGTCTCGACCATGTTGTGGTTCTCATTGGCCCTCGCCTGGGGTATGTTCAGACCAAGCTCGGCAAGATCACGCTGTAATGTAGCGTGAACCTCTCTGCTTAGCCATGAGCGATTGAGATAATGTTGGTAGTCATCGGCAGTGTCAAGTCTGATGTTGTTCTCGTTATCAGCCTCGACTCTGTTGTGGCTCTCGCCATTGGCCCTCGCCTGCGGTATGTTGTGGGAGGCGTTACTACTATCAGCGTGATATGCTCCGAAACCAACCCCCGCTTGTCGTTGCCGTTGCGCCCGGGACTCGGCCCGAGTGCGACGTAGCTCGTTGCGATTCTCTTCGGTTAGACCAGATATGCGTTCGAGGACTCGGTCGAAGCCCTCAGGGGTGTCGAGTCGTGGAAATTGGTGATTTTCTGGTAGCCTGAAGCTAGGAGCTTCGTCCTCTTCCTCGCGCTGTTGAAAAAACGCAAGGCCATAGTTGTGACCTAGCTCATAAATGCTGTCGTCACGGGGTTGTATTGGGAGATCCGAAGGGTTTGGAAACCTATCTTTCACTTCCTGAGTCTGTCGAGCAAACCAGTCCGAGTATTGTTGGCGCAAAATGCGGGTCGCGTTCTCGCTGAGACCGCTGAAAAGGCCAAGGGTTGTTGATGGAGGCGGTAGTCTTGCGGCCACACTCGCAGGTATTCCACCAAGTTGATCCAGAAATTCAGTGATATCATCCTCGGGCGGAATAAAGGGGGTCCGCGAGTTGGCATACTCGGCCAGAAAGTCGGTTATATCCGAGTCGGGTGTATCGTTCTTTACGAATAATTCTGTACGGCATTTTGGACATGTGTTTTGGCCCGCTTCAAGTTCTGACAACCACCCATCCAGACATTTTCGATCGAAGACGTGGCGACAAGGCAACTGGACTGCGTCTTCTGTCTTGGGCCCGAACTCTGCCCTGCAAATAATGCATTCTTGGTCGCTGCTAGCATCCTTCAACTCTTCTGAAGGGAGCCTGACAAGTTCGGCCACGAACTGTGAGCCGGCGAGATTTCTGAGGTCGGACATGTTCGAGACGCTGATGAGGATTTGTTGGTCTTGGTGTCTGAGATTTTCCCGTGTTTGAGAGAGTCGAAGATGTTGACGATGGGAGAAAGGAATGTTCAGACTCAGAATTGGGGTATTTATGAATGCTCTATCGACGTTGCAACAATGAGTATTGTTCGATTCCTTCACAATGAATCGAATTTCCTAGTATGAAACTTTTGCCTTATCACTGATTCGAACAATGATCTACAGATGTTTTACGAACATTCCTTTTATCCTATGACGACCCTAGTCCCAGCCTGATGATCGCAGTAACTATCATCGTTCTCAGATAAAGCCACAACCTCGAGCTCATCATCAAGCAGAAACAACGCTCCAGCTCTTTTCGCCGACCTGACACACCCAAACTTCAAACCGCCAACCTCGAAACCACCACACCACGTCCCAGCAGCCCCAATCAAAACGATTCCCAACCTACAACCCAGCACCTAAACCCATCACAAATAAACAACGCAATTTCTCCCGACCCCCTCACCATGACAGCTGCTACCTCCACAACGCCCGTAAAGCGCACCTAACCTTTTCCCCCCTTAACCCAGTCCCCTTTTCAATACCACGACACGCCCCTTTTCGCTCGACCGATGCACCACCCAGCAGATAGGCCGCACACGAGAGGATCGAGGCTGGCGATGGGGAGGTGAGGGATGGATGGGTTGCTGGTTTGGAGTTTGGACGGCGTAGGCGGAGGTGGAGAGGATGTGGGTGAGTGGTTAGGGGGGGGGGGGGGGGGGTTGTGTAGAGAGGGGCTTGAGATTAGCTTGGCGCAGGCTCGTTGCGAGATAATCTGTATTTTTGGTGAGGGAATCGCCAAACATGACTTTCCTCCTATTCCAACCCCTTCCACGCAGTCTCTTGAAATGTGTTTTCCAGCTGCCCATGCACATATCTACAGTAAACCATATACGAGGCCTCAACGTTTAAGAGCGATATGTAATATTTACCTTTCTCTTGCCTTCTCCAAAAGAGAGAAGAACTATGTAGCCTAGATTTTCTGAGGGCTTTGTGCGAAAGGGGGGATATAGTAACGGGGAGCGAAGTTCCGTTTTACTGTGTGTAATACGGTAAGTAGCACATGGTCAGTGAGTGGCATTGGCGATCGATTGTCTCTTCAGCCAGTCGAGTCTGAAATGAAATGAAGTGCTTCATAGTGCTAATTTTCATGAAGCTGGTCGTCGGTCGATATATGATTGATGGGAGTCGGTGTTTTCTAAATCCCCACTTCTGACGAATGTAACCTACTGTACCACAGGCTGAAACTTCTTTCGTATACAGTAGTTCATTGCTTCGTTTATTTAATCTCTTCCCACCCTTCGCCCTCTTGAGCTGTGAGCTCTTGCTGCGTACGTACGTAAACCGGCGAACTTCGCGGGCTGCAGGAATCATTCTTCTCAATACGATCCGTCGATTCTGACACGCACAACTCCCGACTGTGTCCGACCGCTTGATGGAATAGACCGCCTTGTTGGTTGGGAGTCTGAAGGGCAAGATTTCTAAGCGGTGGTTTAATGCTCTTGTCATCAGGACAATGCCGATATCCATAGGCTACGCCCCCACACAGATCGAAATATCTTTAGTACGTTGACTGGACTCTTAGGGAGATAATCGAACGTGCCACTCACACCTAGAACTCAATCTGACAAAGGGTATTTAGTCATTCCTAACAGCGAGAGGTAGTGTCTTGAGTAATTATCGAGGCCCAGCATCAGAGAACGAACGTGTCGAGCGTTGGGGGGGGCGATCTTCTATTTTCTTCATCCTTGTCTTTGTACCTCTTATGACAGCCAGGGACTGACATGTTTGGATATGCCGTAGAGATTTGTGAAGGCAGTTATTTTTAGAATTCTGCAGAAATTCGGACTGATGAAGAATGTGATGCCCGCGAAAGTGGGCATTTTCTTCTGAATCCCTTGCAGAGCTCATGGTGTGACTCAAGAAGATGATATCTGTGCGATTCTCCACTTTGGTCCTGGTAACTCTGGTGAACCTGAAGGGTCGACCATCTTGGAATGCCTGACGGGACCTCTACAGGCTTAAATGGATGCATGGCGACGTGACATGTCTATACCAGGAATAGAAAAAATTGTGGGACTTGCTGTGCTGATGGAGATCTACCCACAAGAATGCAGATTCTTGGGAAAGTAGAAAGGTAGGGAAAGCTGACTGCCGTCTGAGCTTTGACTGGCTTTCGGTGTCGTTTCTAGAGACGTGTCCGAGGAGGGTGCACTGTCCTGGGTGGCGCAAGCCTCGAGCACCATCGGCAAGACATGATGCGACAGTGATGACAACGAAGTAGGAATTTGTCTCCATAGTAGTCACAAAGCCGACAGTTGCCTAGGCCTTCTGCTCTGACGACGCTCTCGAAGAGATATTCCCACTGACCGTGATCGCAATCTTGCTGTACTAGGGCACGGACTTCCTCAAGCTGTACAGCTCGCGGACGAGCGTCTGGAGGTTGGCCCAAACGCGTACGATTTACTGCCCGTCTATCGGTAACTCTGTTGGTATGGGCCAAAAGCCGTTCCTCGTCCCAAAACGCGCACTTGTCCAAACATTCATGCCACTTAAGCCCACACAAATAGCAAAAGGAAGCCTTGCATAGACAACTGCGGATGCCAAGTCAGTTGCCTATTCATGGATCAATCTAGATCATGTACTTACATCATATGGTAGCAACCAGTGTTCAACTCTACTAGGTTCCCGCAACGAAAGCAGGATTGCCAGCCCTCTTTCTTCGCCATTCCCATGATCAGCGCCCGCTCCTCGTCAGCGACACATTCTTCATCCTCGTGCCAACCCATCCTGCACTTGTTGCATGTGTTTCGCTTACAAGCAAGACAATGTCCCTTGTCGCCGACAATGTTTTGTGTCGATATACCAACGAGACAGCCGGGCTCGGCACAAATTAGTGGACAGGCTGCTGCAAGTGAGATTTTCTCCTGCATTTTGAATCGACTTGCAAGGTCGAGGGATATGTAGGGCTCGACGACTTCTAGGGTTATCTGGTGGTTACAGCAAACAGGCGGAAATGTTGAGCCAGGATCCAACGCGGCTTCGACCCAAGAAATTACACACTCCTTGCAGTAACAGTGCTTGCAATTTTCTAAGCTAAGATGAGTGCCTGGGTCTGGTTCGCCGCACGAGATACAGGCGATCTGCTCCTCGTTCACTCGCTCATCCAACGTTGAAGTCCTCACGCGTTTGTTTGAGGTTACACTGTTTTGGGCCTCTTCCCCATTTCCGAGGCTCAAGACAACGGATGTTGCAAGGGAGGAAGCTTCGACTTGGCCGTGCGGGCTGGGAGAACGCTTTCTCTTCGAGCTCAAAACAGGCAGGGTATTGAGTATTTCGACTTTTGGTGTCTTTGAGCGGCCTTCGTCGTCTTCAGCCACAGAAAGTTCTCGTTCCCTCTTTATTCCCCTAATTTCTCCGACATCGCGAGCTTTATCGACCGAGGTCGCTGTAGTCGGTGAGCTTGAAAGCACTGGCTCTGTGCGATTGAACTGCGCCAAATTTGAAGGCTCAGCGTCATCCAAATCTATTTTTGGGTAGGATGCAGCAGGTCCTTTGGGCTGAGCAACACCGGCAAGCCGCTGAGCTAACAGTTGGTCGTTTGCTGCAACTTTTTCGTCTTCGCAGGCGTCGGCTAGAATTTGATCATCGCTCTGGACAGCATTTGCGAAACTGCGAGCCATGCGGGCATCCCCAAGAAAAGTTAGATGCCGCATCAAATTCTCTTGGTACGTCTGCATGGCCATTCTTTGGTCTGAAATCTCGCCTTCTTCATCGTTTGTGTTCTCCTGATCAAGAAGAGCTTGGACGTCCTGTAGCTGTAGCGCTATTGCCTTTCCCTCGGATGCTTGATCCATGTTGTAGGCACGTTGTTAGAGGGTAATTCAGACTCTGGACGGTAATGATAGGCTTGGACCTGCGCAGTCCAACCACGAGGATAAAAAATTATCGTGATAGTGGTTTGACAAATCTTGCTAGAAATACTGCTCTATCTTATGTCGTGTGAAGTAGTATAAGATAAAAGTAGTGTTAGACAATTGCAGAGCAAAATGGTGCACTGAGGGCAATAGATAGTGTCGATTCTGCGATTCTAGTGGGCCTGACCAATACTCGCGTCGAGCAATGTTTGCTTAAGGTACAGTAGTTCGATAATGTGGTGGTGATTCAGATGAACATGGAAAGGTAGAAAAGGGCCGTAGAATCTCTTTGAGTGGATCGCGGAAAAGTGCCATACCTCACTTTCAATGAAGCTTTAGGGTGAACACAGACCAATGCAAGTGAGCAGACACCTCATCATTCATGGGCTAGCGCCTAATCTTGCTTGATCATCGCTATGTTACGGTAAGTACCTCCATAGTTTAATACCTAAGACATGCAGATTTGTGTTATTGCTCGTCTGGCTGAACCGACACTATTGAGACCTCAATGCACTTATAGTGAATTGATGCTTGTCTGTGTCTTTGCGGTTGAGACTCGTACTCAGCAATTAACTACCAAGTTCGACGCGGCTATAACGGCATATATTGATAGATGTTTACTCGATATTTGGATAATGTGTGCCACTACTTGGGAGGCCGAAGACGACTTCGCTGTGTTTGCTACCAGTGGGTTTAGTATGTAGCCTAGAGAACTCGTGGCTTGTGTCACCAGAAAGACCGTCTCGAGATCAGAGATAGCCATGAGCGGAATTCGGAATGATCGGCGTCGCTGCCACTGAAAACACACTCGCACATTGCGAGTCGCTTAACCTAGACCCATCTTGATATCATCGCCAACATTCCAGTCGCGGTCACGGTCCGGATATAGTGGCATCTGATGACCCAGTTCGTCGTCACTACGGAGCACAGAACCCGAAGAATTTGCGCTGCTTTTTGCGCTGCTCTGCGTACTCTCTCTTCTATTCCTCAAGAAACCCCGTTTCTTGACCTGACTGCTAGTTGCCTCGTCGTTATCTTGCATCACTTGAGAATAGTCAGGCGGTGGGTCTTTGAAACTCTGGTCAGACGACGAGGGGACAAGCGTTGCTACTGAAGAACTCGGCTCAGGGTTTGAAGCTATCTCCACTAGCTCAGCGTCTCTATACCATTTCCGACGGCGAGTATAGCGACCCCAGCCATCTCGGCCACGACGACCATCATTCCACTAAATCCCAGTTAGTACGACAATGGAGCATGCATTTACATATTACCTTGTTATCATAGTATATCCAGCCGTCTTCATTGGCATCTACCTTGCTCTTCCCAATACCCTCGACTTTCCATTCGCTTCCTTCTACCCATCGCCACTGAGCATTACCATGGTCAACATCCGGTAGCTGAAAGTCATCTTTGGGGTCTGACGGATTCAAATGCTCGTCGGTCCAAGGTGCTCGTTCGTTGAACATCAAAGAATAAGTCCAACCAAGCCCAAGCCAACGTCGTTGATTCTCATACACTACGAACGTGAAACGTACACCAGCTGACTCAGGTCCTTGTTGAACTAATGAATTAGCAACAGCATGTTGGTTCTTACTTCGAGGCGGAAGCGGCGGTGGTTCGTCTGGGCGACCGGGGAGCGGTGGTGCACCTGCAGCGCTATTGATGAAGCTCAAACCAGTCACCACTGATACAATACGTCGAGTAGTCTTAGAACGCCAAAGAATCGCACGAGAAACCCGAGCTGGTCTTGAATGCCAAGTTAGCATCAAGGTGCCGATTGCAAGAGCCACTCGCCGAGTAGTGATAATGCGTGGGGGCGAGATTGTCATAACAATCCATATCGGCGTAACAAGCAGAATCCGGATGAACAGGGTCGTAAGAGCTGGCCTAGTAGTAGCCGATGTCGCGGTTCGCTGCGTTGAAAGAAAGTCTGTCATGTGCAGACAAGGCTCGAGGAGTACATTGCATCGAGTCGTAAAGACGGTTAGAGTTTCTACAATCTCATCCAAGCTTTTCTGGTGTTTCATACTGCCCTCTGACGGCTCTTTTTTATGCCCCTTCTGCTTTTCACCAGTCCAGCCGGTCAATGAGAGGGGAGAGAACCTGCGTGTGTACATGCCCAGTATGATGCCTATAACCATCACGACCGGCCCAGTCCATCTAACTACGGCATCTCCGTAGAGTATTACAGCCCAAAAGCCTGCCACGACTAGGAAGCTCTCCCAAGGATCTCCGCTTGTCCATGATATCAGACCCGCCGCTTTGTTCAAAGGTAGGATGAATGGATGAGAGAAAGCTAGAGCTCTGGTGATTGGCGGAGGCGTCGCTACAAGCAATGGCGATTTCTGATGAACAAGTATGGTGGATCTTTGTCTTGTAGCAGGCGAGATCTGTGACGATGACGGCGAGAAAGCCGCAGTTGTTGGAGGATTTGGATCTCTATTCGCACCAGAGCTGAGAGTGCCATTCTCCGAGACCTTTGCCGGTGAAGGAGCCATCGCCTCTATCCAAGGTGTATCTGAAATTGATTGTAAGCCTCTACTGCCTGGAGTATATATAATGAACAAACAATGCTACGTACCAAACGCAGCCATGCAACGGGCCAGAAATCAGTGATGCCTGCTCAGACCTGTTTGCTACCATGTTGATAACCGGTGGTAGGCTTGTGGTATAGCTCTGCTGCCTATCGAATGTGCCTATGAGCTCTTCCCGAAGGATGTCGTGAGATGTTGGCATGTGAAGCTGGAACGTTGAAGTCATCGGCGCCAATTCCCGGTGAGCCGCCTGGCCGCCTCGGCTACGGAACTTCTTCCGGGCCGACTGTTGTTCCAGAACTACCAAGTAAGTTGGGGCGGGCATAAGAATTTTGGCATCTACAACGCCTCTCGATCAGCTCACCCTGTCGTCTTGAGTACTGGTGTCAGAAAGCTTCCTATATGGTGAGCATTATGCATCAACAACCAACTAGTGATTTCAGAAACTAATATATTGGGAGGCGCACCGTATCATAACCCAGGTCGTCATCATAGGATCACGAGTGCTTGGTCGCGCTTTTGCAGAAGCTTATAAACAAGCCTCAGCAACTCAAAAATATGCTGCTCAATCGGTAAGAAATGCTCCCGAAGCAGCAGCCAACTATGCCTCGAGCGGCCTTACCCTCGGTGAGGCATGCAAAATCCTTAATGTCAAACCACCACAGGGAGGCAAGGCGAATATGGAGGCCGTGATGGAAAGGTTCAAAAGGTTATTTGACGTCAACGAGCCGAAAAACGGTGGAAGCTTCTATCTACAGAGCAAGGTCTTACGCGCACGGGAGAGAATCGAAAGGGAGGTCAGGGAGGCGGCCGAGAGGGCGGAGGAAGAGGCGGAGCTGAAAGAGGGGTGGAAGGTTTTCAAGGATTGATGACCACACCAGGGGGGCCTTGTCACGAATGAGAGGCCCAAGGAGCGAAGCTTTTGCTCGCTCATGAAGACCACACACTACCTGCACCTTTGCCCGCATACCGAATTTTCGACTTCACCTTTGGCATTGCATTAGCCCGGCGTTCTGCATCCTTCCACTCTTAACAGCACCGGAGTATGGTTCAAAGTAGTGGTCGTCATGTTCTGCTTTTCTACGAAGGCGCAGCTCCTATAGGTTTGGACTGGCCAAAGGACTGCTATTGTTTTCACAACGGTATGGCGATCTATTTTGGCCATAGGCACTCTCTGGTCAGAACCTGCGGGCGAGGCAAATGTATCGTAGATCTAGCAGCACTCCCTACTGCTGGCGGGTTATCCGAGGTGTTTTCCCAATGCTTCCGGCACTCATCACATTACTATGCCCGACCTATGCTAAAACAACTAAAATACCCATCCGATCACGTGTTTCTCAAACAAACTCACCTTAGGTTATTAAGTTTCGACTTGTTCCTTCTTCTTATCAGGCTTCAAGGTAAAGTGGTTAGATTTTGGATTGCTATCATGGAAAGATACGAGGCATTTTCATTCCATCTGGACGTAGTATGCAACCAGGGTATCGACATGCCAGCTCTTCCGTAACACAACATGAAATCCCCAAGGCTGCCATCTACCATTTCTTGCTCAACGGTCAAGATAGAGTTGGGTCACGCAGTCGCATCATTGGCCCTCCTAATCCAATCGTGCGAACCCGGAACCAAGATGGTTTGCAGATTAGGGCAGATTAGAAGTGCGTGATGGCGCTAGACGGAAGACCACAGCCCGCATCGCTGACATGTATCTCGACATTCCTCCGTTCCGCAGTCTCACTCTCTCTTGCTTTCTACCTCTATCTCCGTTGGCCCAAATTTGACTCTCTAGCATGTAAACACATCCGGTTGCTTACGATATGGGCTCTCTACAGTACAGGGCTAAGCCAAGCGTGCCAATGGCAGCAAATCTGCGCGTCATAGACGATGGCACCATCCTGTCCAGACACACACCCTAATGAATTTATTTAAAATGCCTCTTGTATGCACCCCACACTCGATGATCCAAGCAGGCGCCGATAAGCAATACATAGCCTCCATTCGTCTCGGCTTCGGACAGTAGGGACATTCCTTGGAGCAGGCAGCAGTACATATTAAGGCTACTCCAGCCCAAAGTACCGCCATCGATTCTCGTCTTCGCATACCTACAGCGCATAGTAGCTCTGTCTTGATCCTCCCGCTTCCATCGACCGTCCGCCCGCTGTCCCCCGTCTCATCATGTCCCCAGCACCACTCGAATTGTCCACGCTCCTCCCTCCGCTCATCCTGGGCACCGCCACCTTCAACTCTCAATATAACCCCGACCCCTATCTATTGCCGACCACAAACATAGTCCACCGCGCCCTCTCCCTCGGTGTCCGGGCTTTCGACACATCTCCTTACTACGGCCCAGCCGAAGACCTGCTTGGAAAAGCTCTTGATACCGCATTTGTACACGACAACTTTCCCCGCCGCGACTATTTCCTCCTTTCAAAAGTTGGCCGAATCGGAGGCGCCGAGTTCGATTACTCCGCGGCGTGGGTACGGCATAGCATACAACGGAGTCTCGATCGCCTCCGAACAAGCTACCTAGACGTTGTTTATTGCCACGATGTCGAATTCGTTTCCCCAGAGGAGGTTCTCGAGGCTGTCACTGAGCTACGTAGACTCCGGGATCAGTCGGGTGTAGTCAAGTATATCGGAATCTCTGGATACCGGGTCACTACGCTTTGCGAGCAGGCAGAGATGATCCTTGAGAAGACTGGAAAGCCTTTGGATGCCGTTATGTCTTATGCGAACTTTACTCTCCAAAATACGAGACTCAGCTCAGTGGCTTTGAAACGGCTGAGAGCAGCTGGCGTTGATGTTGTGCCCAACGCCTCTGTCCTTGGCATGGGCCTATTGCGCCGCACGGGTGTTCCGATCGGCGGTCAGGGTGATTTCCACCCCTCACCAACTGAGCTACGTGCTGCCATCAAGAAAGCAAGCGACTGGTGCGATTCACAGAATGATCGGATCGAAAAGGTCGCAATCCGATTTGCCTTGGAAACCTGGATGCGACAGGGTGAGAGCGTTGGCTCGAAAGGAGACCCAGCTTCAGGGATCCCCTGGGTGAGGGAGACGATTGAACAAGTAGGAGGTACAAAGCTGGGCGTGAGTGTCATGGGTGTCAGCAACGTAGAGGAGTTGGACGAGACGATGCGTGTCTGGAGGAGCATACTTGATGGTCTTGAGAATGGAGAGCAGACCGCCGTTGAGTCCGGCAGAGGCACTGGAGACCATCTGTGGAGCCTCTCCCGGCAGAAGAAAGTTGCGAAGCTCGCGCGTGGTATACGGCAGGTTCTTGGTAAATGGGTTGACTACACCTGGACAAGTCCTCCGCCAGGTTTTGTCAACCAGAGAAAAGCATTGACCGCTGCTTCCGAGCAGCTGCTTACACCGGCAGCCTCGCCGCCTCAGGTCGCTTTCAAAGAGTGCCCTGACGATACAGCTGAGATCGAAAGCAGCAATCTGATTTAGCATCAATATTTTGCGTCTTGTGCGTTGTCGATGGACTCATGTCTACTGTCGTTTACAGTTCTCAACCTTGACTACCTGGCTGCATGTCGGCTGTGTTTACTTTACTCCTGGATACCCATTTGGGCTATAGATTTAGGGTGATATAGATGGATAATCTCAAGCTTGATCTTTCTTGAGCCTACGAGTACGCTGGTTCAACCACTTCGGCTGAGTTCTTTAAAAGGTCATTTTGCGTTCCGTTGCTGGCTTTTGTTTTCCCTCACGCTAGGAGCTTTATTCTTCCATTCGAGGATCAACATAGACCTGACATGACCTGTGCATGTTCCCGATTTCTTACCGCTCTATCGCTCAAGGTCGAGCTACGAAAAACAACCCATGCATCAGACGTCTGTAGTATGATCCACTTCACCTATCGTCAAATTGGGATTGGATTGCCACATGTTCACTTGTTGGCGCTGCTCTTCCATGGCTCAGCAGTCCTTGGGAGAAATCCACGTCCACCTCAGAATGCAGTAACGGTGTTGGTGGGAACACCTGAATCTTTGCCTAGCTTGCGCAAATGGGTGTGACCACTTGATAAATTGACATTTCTCCAACGCCACAGTACATTCGAGGTTGATGAGATACTCTAGCGGAGATGGATCAGGAGCGATACCAGGTGAGTCTGGCATCATCCGTACAAACTGGCAGACCTTTCGACCTTGGGTATGATTGACATACCCCTCAAAAGCATTGCCTCTGATGAGACCGTCATCCCTTCTCCTTGAAGGTCTGAAGCATGATCAAATGCTTCATCTACTACCAATTACCAGTAGCCGACAATATTGATTCAATCAACAGCCGCAGTCGCTAGTTCCTCGGACTACTCGAGGAACACCTTTCAGGCGCGCACGCTCAGGTCCTAAGGAATATTCGGTAATGTGCAGTATAAACTCAGGAAGGCATAAATCGAGATTTCTGTCTACTCGGTAACATGACCCGCAGATCACGGCTTCAGCAGCAGCGGCTTGTCACTAACGTACCGAATCGAGCAGCCCAACGACCATGTTCAACCATGTGAATGAAATTGCTTCAGTATCTACCCCAAGCCCTTGCGACTATTCGTCGAAAATGTAATGCCGCAACCTCCTAGATTTGGCTTGTTAGAACAAGGATCGGCACATCTGGAGGCATATAGTTGCATCTTAAAATCTGTATGGGAATCTCGAAATCAGCTATATCACTGCACCAGCAGTAGTTCCGGAGGTATCTTCTATTTCCACCAATCTACTGCCCGACTCAGAAAACGCTCTGGTAGCGCTCCTGCTACCTTATTTCAGTCGCAGCCTCGCTCAGATACCAGATTCATCAGTTTGGGTCTCATAACTGCTGAAGAGGCGCTCGACAAGAGCGCAACATCAGGACAGCGTATGAAGACTTCGTTTTTGCATGAAAAGGCACCGCGCAGCAGCTCACTTGCGTGTCTCGTTGACTGCAAAATACTCTTCAGAGGAAGATGATGGCTAGATATCTAACCAAGCTTGTCAACAAGATGCGGAGAAAGACCCTTAATCTCGACACTGTGATCTCTGCAGCCTTTTCAGGCACGGTACTTTCTATCATCTTTGCGGTGGTAGATCGAATTTCGCATTCAGCTCTTCCATTGACGCTAGCTGTACTTTAAGCCAAAAATGTTAAAATTTAAATACACGACGTAGTAGCCTATTGTTTGTGATCAAGAGAAAGAGAGTAGATATGAGAATGGAAAAGAGATGGTTCAAGGCGTTGGATTACTTGGGGAATCTTGAGCGGGCAGAGCTGATTAACGAGATGTTCTCGATCCAAGAGGATTAGCTATTGGAAGTTGGGTTGGTTCTTTTCCTAGATTATCGCGCTCGATCTCGAAACTCAGCTTCCATCTCGAAACCCAACCCCATCACATGCACCAGAGTACTCCTATCAATACCGCGCCCGTGCCAACCTCCTCCCCACGTCCGAAAACACCCTCAACCACGCCGACTCTTCTAAAGTCTTACCCTCACATCTTCTCCACTACGACCGCCTTTCCTACTCTCCTTTCACATCTCCCTCCCGCCCCAACAATTCTCATTCTCACTCGCACTCTCACTCTTCCCCTCCCCCCCCCCTTTCCCCCAAAAGCCCCAAACCCCCTTTTCACCATCACCGCCATCGCCACACTCAGAAACACCCCCAGCCCCCTACCTACCCTTCCCCCCATACCCCAAACCATCATGAACATGGCCGTGTTCACCACAACACAGAACAATAACTTTAAACTTGACATGATATTAGACATGCTCGCAGTCATTATGAGTATGACAGTATACGATGGTTGAGTATTCGAAGGGTTCTGGGAGTCGGACAAGGGAAGTAGATGGTGGGAAATGGAGAGGGCGAGGGTAAGTGACGAGATGAAGACATGAATGGTTGGGTGGATGTTGAGATGGGGAAAATGGACGCGTGGCGAGACAGGCTGCTAGCTTGGACAACGAACGATGAAACAAACGGGCCACGACAGAGAGAAGAAACAGAAACTGAATAAAAAGAACGTAACCAACGAATCCAAACCACCCACCCACCAACCAACCAACCACCACCCTCCCCCCATCCTCAGCAGCCATCTCAACCCCACCCCAAAAACAGTTCCCCAAAAACACCCTATACCCTACCGCCTAACCAAACCCTCACACCCCCCGTCACACCCCCCCCTTGACTCAACGCTATTTCTAGCACACACACTGCCTTCCTTGGACGCACTGCATCAAGGGGTTTTCCATCATATCTTATTTTCACTTATACGAATCAGCAACCTCGAATAGAATTCGACACGATAGAATTAAATAATGTCTGAAAGAAAGATTTTCTTAGGACTATCGAAATGTATTAGCCTGTTTTGTGGAGATGAGAGTGGGTGGGTTGAGAGAGAAAGTGGTGGTCCAGGGATTGAAATTTTTTTTTTTATAAGAGCTTGCATGTAAATCTTCCGACAATCTATTGAGTTATATCGAGGGTTCACTCATGGCAAAGATGTGCTTCATCAAGTCAATTCCTTGAAAGCCACTGTTCAAATTGAAGAACTGGCATGTATTTCTGCACTCTCGTGCTTTACCTCTTGCTGGACGATTTGAGGAATGGTTCATCATACCAACACTGGTACCTTGCGATATCTAGTTCGGGCAAATATACGTGAAAGTGGCAATTGAAGCATTCAAGTTTGCATTCTCCAGCACAACTCATCTCATACGGTTTTAACGCACAACGAAATCCCATGCTGACCATTGATGACATGCCTCCATATCTCCCCGACTCTAGCTATCTCCCCTCCCCTCACCGCCCGGCCCCACCCCTCCCCATCCTCTCAATATTACTCATCATACTCTTCCCCCCCATCCCAAACCCACCCCTTCCAATCCGGCTCTCTCCGGCCCCGACCCCCGGCGGTTTCAACCCGCCAGAAATACTTCTCGAAAAGCTACCCCTTGAGCTCGGTTCCGGCGCGGGATGACTGTCATTCGGCGTTTGGGAGAGCGAGATAAGCTCCTCGGTGGCGGCGACGAGAGCGGCCATTTCTTGGCGGGAGTGGGCGAGGGAGGAGAGGAGGGCTGTGTTGCTGGTTCTGAGGGTTGTGGTTTCGGTTGTTAAAATTTGGAGTTTGGAGGCTTGGTCTTTGAGTTGCTGGTTCGTGGCTTCACGCTCCTCGTTGCTGGGTCCTTCTCGTTCCGATGACTTGTTGGGGATTAGAGTGCCGGGAATCACAGCGCTCATTGTGGCATCTCGACCGAGCTTTAAATCTTCATTCTCTCGGCTCACCTCGTCCACCTTCATCTGTAACTCTTTGATCTTCCGGCCCCATCTCGCCTCGTAGCTCTTTTTCAGCGCCTTGACTTTTTCCTCGTGTTTGTGTCTGTATAGCCCGTGGAGTTCCTTGGCGACATTTGCCACTGCGGCTTCAACGGCAGTGTCCGTGCTGGCAGCGGTGCCGGTTTCAGAAGTGGTCCCTTCAGTGGACGAGGACGCTGCACGGAGGCCGGTGATGCGGGACTCGGATTCGGCAAGGCGGGACTCGGATTCAGAGAGCTTTTGTTCTGCCGTGAATGCTTTTTGCAATAATTCATCTTTTTCACGATCAACGCGAATGATCTCCTCCTTGACGTTCCGCAGGACACTCTGCATTTCTTTGTCTCGCTTCTCCCAATCCTTTTTATCTGCTTCGAGGGCTTCCCTTCTTCCTCGTTCATCTCGTATCTCCTCCAAGGCTTCTCCCACCCGTCTTTCAGCATCCTCCACCGCGTTTTTGAGAGATGAGACTTCTGCTTCTTTCCCACTTAGATTTGCGCGTAGAGAGGATATTTGGGACAAGAAATTTGATTTTAGTGACTCGAGTTCACGGGCTGTGATGCTAGGAACTGAGCGTGGGGTGGGCGCAGGAGGAAGGTCGAAATCAAGAAGGTTGGCGAGGTGGAGAGATTCGGAGGGTGTACTGGGAGGAAGACCATGTTTCCTTGGTGAGGGTGTCCGACGGCCCAAGGCGTAGGACCCGAGATCTGAGGGTTGTTTGCGCGGAGAGGACCGGCCGTTGCGGCTATGCGTACGGCTGGAGGACTGGTCAAAGGCGCTGAATTGCTCGGTGAAGTCCAGAATGAGGTTTGTGGTATCGCCCGAGGGACTTGATCTTGGACGTCGAGGGGTTGGTGAGGGAGATGAGTCTTCAGGGTGGTGACGTCGGACGCTGGATGGGGTCATGCGGCCGCATTGCCGGGGTGTCGGTGCTTCCTCGTTGTAGTGCGGTTGTCTCGAGGCTTTTGTAGGGCTCAATGGGCTTGCTCTCGTAGGAGACTGGCGCATTTGAGCGAAGACGGTCATATCAAGCGGTGGAGCGGCGGAAAAGGCGCTCATGCATGTGTCATCCATGCCCGCGTATCCAGAGGGAGCAGCAACAGTTGAGGTTGTGTCATCTCCTAGATTTTGCTCGATGTTCCTATCGCTCATATGGTTCTCAGCTTCGCCATGACTGTCCTCAGTCTTGAATGCTCGCGTAAGACCTTCATTCTCTCTCAAAGCGTCCTCAGTGAGAGGGACTGACGTGTACTTCTTTGCTTGCACACTTCTAGGTGTTTCTTGCTTCGTTGGACTCCATACCTTCGTCGGTGATGGTACATCCTCAATGAATGGAGAGCTTGGTATCTCAAGGGGGCTTTGGGGTAGGATGTTTTCTGTGTCTTCGTGGATCGAGAAAGTCTTCCTCTCGACGGTGGTTGGTGTATTCCGATTCGCGTTGGAGAAAGATAGCGGAGATAGAACTTGCGACATGGTTGTAGTTAGCAGCACAACTGAAACCAAATTTCTATTTGATGTCGTCGGCGCGATTGAAAAGAGTTGCGGCAAGCTGAGAAAGTAAACAAACAAGCGGCTGTTTTTGAGCTAGGCTCGATCAGTCCTAGCACTTTTCGCAACTTTAAGGTACATACTTCCAAGTTCCAACCATCATAACTCATCTGTTATCCATCAATCCACTTTGATTTCTAGACGGCTAGGCACTTTAAGCATGGTACGTTGAATAGGCCCGGCTACAATATCCCTTCAACTGGTGTCAAAAGCTGCCACCCAACCACATGTAGTACTGATATTGACTCAGCGTCGCTTACTCGTATGCACGGGGTTTCCGCGCACTCTAACCTATAAAGGTTAGCAACAGATAGTATCGGGTTTAGCGTGCTAAAAATGGCACTAATATAAATAGTTTTAGTTAGCGTGCGCGGAAACCCCGTTTGCGCGGGAACCCCGTGCATGCGAGTACTTGACCTATAAAAAGAAGCAGAGATGTAATTCTGAAAACTCTGGAACATCAACATTCTTAGGAAAGATATGACGCTTCCGCGATCAGGCAGTTATCGGGCCTGACTAATCGATGGTAACTCAAGAAGCTTGGTAAAGGCAGTGAAAGCGTTCTTTGTTTTGAATCCAGTCGAAGCCACCACTGAAAAAGGCGACTTCGAATGGGACTGTCAACTTAGCTTTTGCTCTTTGGGTACGTCCAATATCTCTCCCCAAATTCAAACATTTACTTGGGAAATTTGGTCCTTTGATTTGGCCAACTGTTTCTTTGTTCAGTATGCAAAGGCTGCCAGGCTCATTGCATAAATTCAACAGTGTCGACTAACAATCACGGCATCGTCTGGTGTTGGATGCGAAAGTGAGGAACACATCAATTATCTCTCTGATTATCTGGCTACATACTAAACCCACCCGGACCTTTCAAACACTAACCTCTGCTAGAATGACTAGCCCGAAAGACAGCTCCACAGAGAGGTTTGCACAGTAAGTCACCCAGCCACAAGACTATCAAGTATGACATCAATTGACCAAAACCAAAGTCTGTTCAACAACCGCCAATTGTCAGATGTCTCCCTCTTTCTCGGCCCATCCGAGATCCCAATCCTCGCTCACCGCATGATCTTAGGTGTTCGAAGCCCCTACTTCGCCACCGCTCTTACAGGCGACTTCAAAGAGTCTGTGGAGCAAACGTTCCGCTTCAAGCAATACAGCGCGCATGCTCTTTGGAGAGTCTTCCATTACATGTACGCTAACGAATACACCGAAGAGGCTGCTGAGGCCCTGAGTGCTGAAGGTAAACCCATTCTGGGATCTCGTTTTGAATATCCAGATTGAAAGAACTCATAAAAGGAACAGGCGATGATCTCGAACTGCTGAAACACCCGCGCGTGTTCGCAATAGCAGACATGTTCCAAATGAACGACTTGAAAACCCTCGCTTGTGAGAAATTTGAGAAACAGTTGCAGCAGCACTGGATCAGCGATACTTTTACCGATTGCATCCGGGAGGTGTATGAGACTACGCAACAGACTGACACGGCTATGAGGAGGGCGGCGGTGAAGATAGCAAGCATACACATAGAGGAGCTGTATTCGCAGAAATGCTTTCAGGCGTTACTGAGGGAGGTTGGTGATTTTGCGGCGGATATGGTTGGGGCGATTTCTACTGGGGGGAAGAACTATTAGCTCTGCCAGGGTGTTTGGAATCATGAAAAGCTCGAAAAATGAAGGACAGGATTTCTTTGACCTAGGTCATTGGGGGATAGCAGGGCACTTAGGAAGCGAGAAATCTGCATTTGAAAGACTCCATGAGATGAATGCGTTGCTTTTCTACCTATTGGAACCCTTGCTCTGTGAGTTACCCTATGTCATAACGCTGTACATACGAACCCCATCATCTCATCCCAATCCAAGTAAGATCCTCCCTCCTGGGCGGTCCCGGCTCCGGAACCCTTTCCACCTTCAATCCAGCTTCGCTACTCCCGTCACCCCCACGCTCACTTCTGCCATTGCCCTCGTTCTCGATCTTCGCAGCAACCCCTCTTATCGCTGCTTCCAGATCTTGCTCCCTCCTCTTCGCCTCCTTCTCCGCTCTCTTCTGCGAGTAGTAAGACGCCGCCGCATACCCTGTCCCGACGAGACCACCAACAGAGCCTATCACGCTAGCTGTATCCACAAGATTCAGGTTGTCCGCAAGCTCGGTTTCGGTGATGGCGGCGGTATCTTTGGAAGCTCTGGTGACACGAGAATCTGATAACGTAACTTCATCGGCGTGGAAGTTGGATGTCTTGGTATACGAGGTCATAGGGGTAGATAGATATATATTGGTTTAACTATTCTAGAAAGTAGAAATTACGGTGGGAAGAAGGAGGTGAAAACTCTGAACGTCCTAGCGCCAGCCCTATAGGGCTCGGAACGGAGGTTACTAACCACAGGGGTAACAGTACTGTTCCCTGTTTTCAATCATGCTCTTTTACTCGCCGACGTTATGCCCGACGACGATAGCTTCATTGTTCGAAGCTAGTCTCATTACTGACCTGAATCTCAGGAATTTGCCTGACTTCAGAGGCTTGATCAAGTCGTCAGCCATCATTTGATCAATGAGTATGTATTTCAATCTAATTGCTCTCTCTTCTAACTTGTTTCAAACGTAGTGATATGATGTATCAATGTGCTTAGCTCAAGAGTGATTAACGAGATTGCTATTCATTTTTATAGTCGCTTGATTGTCAGTTAAAATGATGATTGAATTTGTATTTGAATCTTTATATCTCGACTGACAACAAGATTCACCTGTACGTGATGTCGACTACGAATCTTTTGATTCTATTCTGTGTCTGAATAAAAGTCAGAAAAGTCAAGAAATCTTAATTCGACGCAGTTTGAACGATGTTAGAACGTTGCGTGATCAGAAAAGTCATCATGCAGAGTTTTCATTCATGCGACAACATCTTTTCTAACAGTCACAATCAATCTACGAAGAAGATTAATGACATGTCGATGTCAGTAAGAGATAAAAAGATACTACTAGTGAAAAAGACAATTCAGATGAAGAGTCTGCAAATTGTGACTACAAGTGATCGAAGAATTTGCAATTCATTGACTGCGTTGATATTGAAATGTCTTCATCACATCGACAGTGTCATCAAGTAATTGATGAAAAGATATCAGATAAAATAGTTGTTTCAAGTATTGAGAGTCGTGATTACAGTGCTTGAAGAAGTAGTGACTCGTCGATCACGCTGATATACTGAGAAAGCTTGAATTCATCTTCTTTACTTGACATCAAGTCATTCATTTATTCACATGAAAAATCGAGAGCTCAAGAGAATGATCAGAATGCATTTTTTTTCATTGATCAAAGTCAAACATTGAACGATTGTGATTGCACATCTATACTAACAATTCATTCAACGTTTACATGACATAAGTCAAATCAAGAGAAGAAAAGAATTACTCAATACAATCACACTTTATCTTCTCATCATGTGAATCTCTCTTTCATCACATATTTCTTTGCTCAATGAATGACAATCATTGAATAAGAGAACACAGCTTTACATATGTTACAATCACAAGCATCATGAATGCAAAGAAAACATCTTTCATCTTTGAATCAAGAATTGAATCAAAACATCATTGTATAAAATATCATCAATGAAGAGCAGAGCAAAGACGATGCATCATAATCAAACAGCACAGACACTTTCATCAAGAGTTTATTCAAGCATCACATGCTGAATAAAAGCTATAAATTCATTACTTGATAGTACAGTGTCAATCTTATTGTTTCAACTGCACAAAGTAATCATATGAATGACAAGTGATTTTCTTTCTTAAAAAGTTTTGTTCACTCGATATAAATAGCATAAAGTTTCTCATGAGTTAAGTCTAAATTGATGTCACAAGAATGTATGAATTACAATCATAATCTTCATATCTCATTTCTTTTAATGCTTGAATCAGAAAGATTATTTCTTTAATTGCATTACATTGACAGTTTGTATGAATTTCTTTGATACTGCTTCTAATTTTAACTCTTCATCTTTAACTTCTATCTCATTTTCATGTATTAGTGAATGTCTTTCTATGATCATAAAACAGATTAGCAATTTCGCATATTTCAATATCTCTCTCTTCATCGAAGATCTGTCTTGTATCACAGTAAAAGACAAACAATATGTGCAAAAGAAGTGCATCAATAAGAAAAAGCTAAATAGCAAGTGATGATTCTGAATTGACTAACATAAAGTTTATCTCGTTCAGATAAATAAAAACATTAAGAAAGAAACATTTTAAAGCTGCAATCTTTACAACAAAGCAAGAAAATCACTACTATATAAGACAAAGACATCAGAGAATGCAGAGAGATACTTGAAGCAAAAACAAAACATTAAGAACTTTCATGATCATGCTTAGATATCATCTTCATCTGAAGATATCAAAAGTATCTTGAGAGCGAAATGATAAAAACTCAACAGCATATCAATTATTAAAGACGCTGCAGAACTCTTCAAACTAACGCTTATTCATTAAATTATCAAGACTAATATTTCTAAATAATAACAGATTGAAAAAGAGAGAATAAAGAAAGTCATAAAACACAGATCTCTATATCACGTCGTACAAGAACAGAAAGAACTCAAAGCGATGACATTGAAGACATTTACAGAGACATTTATCAGTTTAAGATCGCTGATAGACAATGACTTGAAGAGAAAACAGAAATGCTCAACAAATGAAAGTCATTTGCTCAGCGTAATCATCACATTCGAAAACATTATATTGAATCATCTAATCAAGAAGTCAAAAACAAATGAGTTAAAATCAACATCAATTACATCAATTTCAGTATCATCTTCTTTTGAAGATCTTACAAGAAAAGCAAGCACATTGCAGATGCTCAAAAGAACATCAAACAGCTTTGAATATAAATCTTAATGTTTCAGCAAAAGAAGCTTTGAATATTACAGTACAACGTTCACAAGTTCAGAGAAAAGATGATGATAGCATTATTACATGAGAAAAAGATAAAGAATTATGACATTTTGATTCTTCAAGAACTCTGATGATTTGATGAAAATTTCAAAGTGTACTGCTCAATAATTGTTGACTTCATGCTGAAGAATAATGAAAATAGAATTTGTTTCTACATAAACAAGAGAATTGACAGCAACATCTGACATTCAACATGATACTTCAAAGATGTAAACATGATTATGTTACAGACATTAACAGACAACACACAGATGACTCAGAAAGTTATACACATTTACAAAGTATACAATTCATCACTCAAAAATCATGAAGTCATTCATGAAAAAGAAAGTCTTTCAGACATCAAAAAGATGTTACACATGTTGAAAGAATGCGTTCTTGTAGAAGATTTCAATCTGCATTATCTCACATGAGAAGAATCATTCTACTCAAGACAGCATTTATTGTCAAATAATTTAATTGAAATAATCACAAATGTTGATGCATTGCTGAAGTTATTTCAAGACATAATTACAAGAAATTATCAAAAATCTCAAATGACAATAGATTTAATTTTCATGACAGATGACATTATGAATCAATTAATATGATGTGAAATCGATGAAGAAATGAAAAACTTCTCAGATCATTTATTGATACAAACAATTATAGATTTAAAAGTCTGTGAAGAGTTAGCGCGAAAATCGCGTTGCAACTGAAAGACAATGAATAAAGAGAAATTCATTAATATTTTGAAAGAACAAATGTTGAAATCACTGTTGAATCATGAGATGAAACGTTGATGCATAAATGAGTACACTAAGCAACTGCTGAATGCACTGAAGAAGATCATCAAGATTTTCACTTTCTGAGTGAAATCATATGAAATGATCAAAGCAGAATGAACAAAGAAGTGTATGAAGATCATCAAGAATGTGCAATGAATGAGAAGAAGCTGTTAAATCATCAACGATTGAACAAAGTACATTTCAGCATGTGACAAGAAAAGCAAGATCATCAGAAAATAGAAATGCAGTGAATATTGAAAGATCATGCAAAATGTTGAACAATTTTCAAGCAAACTGTTCAAAACTGCAAAATGAGCAAGAAATGCAATTGCAGACACATTGACTCAAGCGACAATTTTCTCTCTGATCAAGTCAGAGTGCTTTAACATCACTACAACAGCGTAAAATAAGACAAAGATGATGTTTCAGACTCACTTTTCATCATCTTCAGAGATTTTCATGCTGAACACAGAAGACTTCAAGTATTCACTCTTGATTGAGAATGATGTCTCGCTGATGCATCATAAAATTAAGAGAGTTGTTTACAAAATAACATTCAACAAGACTTTGAAACACACAGAATATGCAAATAAAATAATGTGTAGATTCATTGATGACATGTCAGAATAAATACACTCTCTTTTTGAAAAATGTCTGCAGAAGAAAATACAGTCAACTCAGTTCAAGAGCATAATTACAATAATGATGTAAAAGTCAGACAAGAAGAACTACTTTAATGCAAAAATATATAAATCAATTATGTTATTCAACACATTGAATAAAATATTAAAGTTCATCATATTTAAACATCTGTGAAACATTGTAAAAGTGTGCAACTCAATATTGAACATTCAGATGAAGACTTGCAAACACAGATCAATAAATATAACTTTGCAATTGATTATAAAAAAGATATACATTGTATGAAGTGATACAAGAAAAAAAGTAGTTTCACTGTTGAATCTGAATGAAAAGAATGCATTTAATAATGTAGCATATAGCAAACTCTGTCAGGACCGTGCCTAGATGATACAATCAATGGAGGTCAGGATTGATAGTGCTTGATCTTTAGAGATAGCTATAACTGAATATTAAGAATACAGAAGAAGGTTGGTACAAAAGCTTCTATTTATGTAATGTTCAGAGGCTGCGCTAGGCCCGAAAGGGATGTGTTTGTGACACGAGAAGAATGTGATGTAGATGAACAAGATGTTGGTGAAAGAAAAGAGTGTTGGGAAAGGAAAAGGGTGTTGGGCCATATCTGGGCCATATCTGGGCCAAACCTGACTAGCTCGCTGATTAGCCCTAATCATTACGCAGGGAACTCGCTAGCGTTCACTGCGAATTGATTAGGGCTTCAGCCTTGTTCAGCCTTGGTACGCTCGTAACATTACCCCCCCCTTCGAAAATTCATGTCCGCATGAATGTAGTTCATTTGCTCGCTTTTGTTGATAGTTATTCCGATATTTTAGCGCGGTTTGTTTGAATATAGCTTATGAAATTCGTTCAAAACTTTCTCTGAGCCATCGAATTCCCCTTTATCGGCATAGTATCATTCGTCGTTTCTATCTAGGTCTGTTCATTTGACTTTGTACTGTATTCGACCTCGATAGCGTCTGAAGTTCAATATATCGTCTATCTCTCAGTGTTCATCATCTTCGATAGTGATGAGCCTGAGTGATTCTGAATGCTGTTCTGATAGAGGATCTTCTGAATACGATCGCAGTAGCTTCGAGCTGAACATCGGATGCAGATGCTTCATGCTGACTGATAGACGAAGATGATAGAAGATACTCACTTTGACAGTGATTTGATAGAGATCTAGCTGTTTGTCTTTCAAATCTTTGCAGAGTCTCGTTGTCTTGACGTTTCTGAAAGATAGTCAAACTCAGTCATCTACTTCATAGATGACGTCTCGTCTATGTTTATTGATCTGAACTTCGATGATCAGCTTCGTCTTTTTCAATTGTTGACGGCCGAAGTTCAGTAGCTCTTTCATTTGAATGACAATATCGTCTGCTTTTCTAGCTTCAAGTCGTTCACGAGTTGTTTCGTAGTCAGTCGTATCTGAATCGAAACTCATTCGAGAATAAAATTCTTTATTGAAGTAGAAGAAAATCATTGAAGTGATCGAGAAGATATTGAAATTGTCACTGAATTCCATCATAGATATTCATTTGACTCAGTCGTTCTGCATGTAATTGCAGTAGATTCTAAGTTCTCGTTCGACGTCTTGATTGACTCGTTTTGATTGATCGTCGATCTCGAAATGATAGACTGTGAATAGACTAGCTGTGATTCTCAGTCGCTTGCAAAGACTTTTTCACATAGTCGATATGAATTGAGAGTCTCTGTTCGAAACAATAGAACTGAGTAGATCATGCAGTCGATAGACGTTTCATAGTGTTACGATCCTAGCTACGCACCTATGTTGGTAGCTATGTTGGTGGCTATGTTGATGACTATCGCCGGCCGCTCGCCGCTAGGCTATAGGGTTGTTCCGAGGCCAACCCTATTCAGGGTTAGC